>Ga0247834_1000823_pt1 | contig 57177 bp, 52 predicted proteins | sample LaCruzMarch2015__8_FD_187118 | JGI IMG/M metagenome (GOLD analysis project Ga0247834, IMG submission 187118) | Freshwater microbial communities from meromictic Lake La Cruz, Castile-La Mancha, Spain - LaCruzMarch2015_12m | ecosystem: Environmental > Aquatic > Freshwater > Lake | place: Spain...
ATGTAGCTCATCCGCCCAGGCGGAGGCTAGAGTTTGATAATTGACATGGGGATGTAGCTCATCCGCCCAGGCGGAGGCTAGAGTTTGATAATTGACATGGGGATGTAGCTCAGTTGGCTAGAGTGCTTGACTGGCAGTCAAGAGGTCGTGGGTTCGAATCCCATCTTCTCCACGATTAAAAAAAAGAGGTTTATGACCTCTTTTTTTATTCAAAATGTTTTGGGCGATAAGCCTGGTCAGACTATTCGGAGTAGGTTGCATAAGGCCAATCAACAAAAATCTATTTGGCCAGTGAATGGTTTCAAAAAATAATTACCTTTACATAGTAGCTAAATGTATTCTGCCGAAAAGCAAGACATGCTTCTAAATAGGTTTATTCAATTTTAAATTATTCATCAAATGAAAATACTAATTCCAAATCCTTCTGTGCCACTCTGGGGGAAAATCCTGGGTTATATATGCACGAGCCTTGCTTCACTAGCATTTGTCCTTATTAACAAATATTTAGCTGTGGTTATGTTTGTTTTCCTAAATGGAATAGTTTGGCTCTCAATTAATGCAATCATTAAGTTTGATAATTGGAAGAAAGACACATTGGCAAAAGATTCATTTTTTCAAGAAAACAATTTTAGTCTAGCTTCATACAGCAAATTCTCCATGTTAGCTGTTTCAAGTATCATTGTTAGAATTGTAACTACGAATTCAAACGTACAAATAAAAGAGCTTAGAAATAGAAGTCACTCAAAACAACTAGTACATTATAAATCCTTTGATATTTCAGAAATATACAAAAATTATCCAAGCCAACGTATTGATTTAACTTTGAACGGAAAAACTCTCAATTACATGGATATACCTGTTTCAGAAATAAAATCAGTTCAAGCGATTTTGCAAGGCGATGCAACTGAGTACGGCTTTTTAAGTACTAGTGTTAAGGAAAGTTCAAATTTTGGTGTCCGAATAACAACTAAGCAAGACCTAATGTATGATATAGACACCCAGTTTTCAAGCGAGTTTTGTGATGAGATTAATTCTCATTTATCCTAAATTTAGTAACTGATTAAAAACTAATCTCGCTAAATCTTCTCCCTAAAAGAAGAGTACCATAAGTAGAATTACGAACAAAACTAAGCCGTATATTAGCATCAATTGCTTGTTAATGTTGCCTTCTGAACTATTTTTAGCCAATGGCTTTGATCTAGTGGTACTAGAAGAGTTTGTTTTAGTGGAATTGGTATTATGGGAACTTGTGTGTTTTTCAGAGGAGGAAACCTTTTTCGGAACTACTATTTTATATTCTTCCCATTTCAAACGATAAGAATCTCCCAAAACCACATCGTCACCACTGTCTAATAAGGTGTAGCCTTTTAATCGCTTTCCATTTATAAAAGTGCCACTTTTAGAATTTAAATCAGTAATAAAAACATTGCCTTCCGTATCGCTAAATAATTCTAAGTGAAAAGAGTCAACCGAAATATTCTGGACAACAATCTCATTTTTAGGTGATGATCCAATTCGGAGATGAATGTTTTTTTGCATTTATTTTAAGTCAGAAAAAGATGATAAAAAAAATGAACTTTGCTTATTCTAATCGTTCAACAACAATTATAAACAAATCTAGCTAAATTCAGTTAATAAAATCCTTACATTAATTGAAATAATTCCATAAACTTGAATTAATTTTATAGAATAAATAAAAACATGGGGAAGGTAATCGCAATAGCAAACCAAAAAGGCGGTGTTGGAAAAACTACAACAGCAATTAATCTAGGCGGATGCCTTGGTGTATTGGAATATAAAACATTGATTATCGATGCAGATCCTCAAGCCAACTCTACCTCAGGTACAGGGTTTGATCCTACAGCTGTTCGAAATATTTATGATTGTTTGGTCAATGATTTGGATCCAAAACAGGCCATCCTAACTACGCAAAATCCAAATTTAGATTTGTTGCCTTCGCATATTGATCTTGTTGGGGCAGAATTAGAAATGATTAATCTACCCAACAGAGAATACCTGCTCGAAAAAGCGATCGCGAAAATAAAAGATGACTATGACTTTATCTTAATTGATTGTTCACCATCATTAGGATTAATAACAATAAATGCTTTAGTGGCGGCAGATTCAGTGATGATTCCTGTTCAATGCGAATATTTTGCACTGGAAGGATTAAGCAAATTGTTAAATACCATAAAGATTGTGCAAGCTAGGTTAAAGCCTGATTTGGAAATTGAAGGCTTGGTTTTAACCATGTATGATACCCGATTGCGATTAGCCAATCAAGTAGTTGACGAAGTGAAAACTCATTTTCAAGAATTGGTTTTTGATACAATTATTCACAGAAATACCACGCTAACGGAAGCTTCCAGCCACGGTACAACCGTAATTATGCACGATGCAGCTTCAAGAGGAACGACAAATTACCTTAATTTTGCCCGAGAATTATTACAAAAAAATAATTTAACCAAGATTGGGAACGAAGAAAAAATAATTGAACTTGACAATGAGCAATAACCCTAAAAAACAACCTGCTCTCGGAAGAGGTTTGGGGGCACTATTAACAAATGTAGATACGGATATCACCTCTCTATCTGGTGCCACTCTTGGATCAATTTCACAACTACCGATTCATTCAATTGAAACTAATCCCTTTAATCCACGCGAGCATTTTGAACAAGAAGCCCTGGAAGAATTGGCAATTTCGATAAAAACACATGGTATCATTCAACCATTAACCGTTCGGAAAATGGGGCGTGACAAGTACCAACTTATTTCAGGAGAAAGACGTTTCCGTGCAGCTCAAATTGCAGGTTTGACATCAGTCCCTGCCTATATTCGAATTGCAAATGATCAAGCAATGCTCGAAATGGCACTTGTTGAGAATATACAACGAGAAGACCTAAATTCCATAGAAGTTGGTTTGTCATATCAACGTTTAATCGAAGAGTGTTCGCTTACCCAAGAACAGTTAGGTGAAAAAATTTCAAAATCACGGTCCAATGTAACTAATCACCTTCGATTATTAAAGTTACCGGCGACTATTCAAGCCGGCGTTCGCGATGGAGTAATTTCAATGGGACACGCAAGAGCACTTGTTGCAGTATCAGATGAGCATGCACAAATGGCCTTATTTAAACAAATAACCCAAGACAAACTATCAGTAAGAGATCTAGAACAACTCCTCAAAAAACCAAGGGAAAAAAGTAGTTCTAGTTCAAAGGATGAAGGAATGAAACTCAACTCAATTCAGCTGATATTTTTGGAAGAACTAGAGAAACGATTAATCGCTAAAGTTACCATTCAAAAAAATCAAAAAGGGCAAGGGAAATTAATTGTTCCTTTTACATCAGATGATGATTTTAAACGGATTGTTTCACTACTGAACGGTGAATGAAAAGTATAATTCTTCTTATTGTACTTGCACCCTTTCTACTCTTTGGGCAAGATAACCCAATTAAAAAGACGGATTCAAGTTCCTATTATTTTAAAAAAGCAGTGCTACTTTCTGCCTGCTTACCTGGAGCAGGACAAGTATTCAATTCAAGTAAAATGACCAATGGCAGAAAAAATGCCTATTGGAAGGTTCCGCTCATCTATGCCGGACTTGGCGCTGCTGGTTATTTTTTGGTTTCAAACCAGCAAATGAAAAATAAGCTAAAAGATGAATATAGCCTGCGACAATTAGGGGGTGCAAGTCAGCAATGGATCGATTACGATGACCAAGCCATACTTTCCTTGTACCAACAACACCTTGATTTACGTGATTTATCTATTTTAGCACTTGGTGCGGTTTACTTTATTCAAATCATTGATGCCGGGGTAGAAGCCCATTTTATCAAATTTGATGTGAGTGACAAACTAAGTTTATCGATAGACCCGACCTTAATGAATCGAAAATCGCCTGGATTTAGTGTTAAAATGTCCTTCCGTTAATTACAAAAGCTTATTTTTGTTCTATGAAAATTGCGCTAATCGGTTACGGAAAAATGGGGAAAGCCATTGAAAAATTGGCCTTAGCGAAAGGACATCAGATTACAGCCATTGTAGATAGCCAAAATTCTATTGAAAATACCAATTTTGATGACGTGGATGTAGCCATCGAATTTACGCGGCCTGAGTTGGCTGTAAAACACATGAACTTTTGTTTAGAAATAGGTCTGCCAATCGTTGTAGGAACAACCGCATGGCAAAATGAGTTGAAAATAATTACAGAAAATGTTTCAAAATACAATGGCGCGCTAGTACATGCTAGCAATTTTAGCATCGGTGTAAATTTATTTTTCGAAATGAATAAAAAACTCGCGAAAATTATGGAGGCTCATCCAGCCTACAAGTTAGAAATGACAGAAATTCATCACACACAAAAATTAGATAAGCCCAGTGGCACAGCAGTTACCCTTGCAGAAGAAATTATCGAACAGAATACCAATTATAAACATTGGCGCTTAGCAGAAAATAATGAACTAGAAAATGGAAATGAATTTTTGATTCATGCTTTACGTGAAGAAAATGTTCCCGGAACACACCTTGTAAACTATTCTTCCCCTGTTGACAGCATACAGATCCAACATACCGCACATACGCGGGATGGCTTTGCACTAGGCGCAATACTTGCTGCAGAATGGATCCAAAATAAAAAAGGTATTTTTACCATGAAAGACGTATTACAAAATTAACAATTGACAACCTATGAGCTTCTTATATTTTTATCTCTTAATCTTAGTTCACCCTTACCTTGCTATGTGGTGGAAATCATTCCCAAAAGCAGGAAGAAAACCATGGGAAGCCTTAGTCCCTGGTTATAATTACTTCATTTTATTTAAAATTACGTGTTCAAAACCTTTTTGGTCACTGTTGATGCTTTTTCCAGGTGTACACTTGGTGATGCTTGCTGTTGCTAATGCCAGTTATTTAAAACGATTTGGCTATTATTCCTTCACCGATACCTTACAGGCCATCTTTTTTCCTTATATATTGAGTTATAAAGCGACAAAGGAAAATGCTGTATTTGGAAAAGAAACAAACTGGTCCAACTCAAAAGAAATTCAAAGTCGAAAATGGAGCGATCATATTGCCTTATTCATGAGTTTACCAATAATCGGCCATGTAATTGCCCTAGCAATAGGTGCAGTTTCCCGCGATAAACCGGGCAATAAATCAAGAATCAAGGAATGGGGAGATTCTATTATTTTTGCGCTCGTCGCTGCCAGTATCATTAGAACTTACGTATTTGAACCCTTTCAAATACCAACTGGCTCCATGGAAAAAACGTTGTTGGTCGGTGATTTTTTATTCGTTAACAAATTAGCCTACGGTCCAAAAGTACCCGTAACGCCGCTTTCTTACCCGCTTGTACACAATAACGTGCCTTGGATAAACATTCCTTCCTACACGCTTTTAGAAAAAGGAAGCTATTTTCGCTTGCCGGGATTTGGAAAAGTGAACCGAAATGATGTGGTAGTTTTTAATTACCCCTCTGGCGACACAGCGATCTATGATCCCCGAGTACCTGAAGGATTAATGGGCCACGATTACCATGGCGTACTCATTTCTGAAGCGCTTTACTATTGGGGAATGAATAAAAATGCACCTAAACCATATGAACCAGCCTATGAAAATTTTCTGAATAAGAATGGCCAGGACTTTATCAACAATATTAACTATTGGAAAAAAGTAGCGAGACAAGGAATGGTAAATGGAGAAACCTACTGTCGAGGAGGTATGCCAGAAAACGAACTAGAATATATTCAACATAAAGGATTAATTTATCGTCCAGTAGACAAAAGAGAAAATTACATCAAACGATGTGTTGGTATTCCTGGAGACTGGCTGGAAGTGAAAAAATCTGTTTTATATGTGAACGGTAAGCCTGCTTGGGTAGCACCTAATCAATGCCTGCAATACAAAGTAATGAAGAGTAACCTTGCTTTCCCGATGCAAAACGAAATGAGTGAACGCTTTGGCCTTGAAAATGACCCAAGTGGAGCGCGAATTGATTTTGAAGATCGTCGTCCTGATTTCTATATATTAACGCTTACACCGGAAGAAAAGAAAAAAATTCAAAAAGCCTACCCGCAAGCGGTATTTGAAATTTATATCGAAAAAGACAGGCCAGATAAGTTTGGTGCAAAACCAACTGTTCAACAAATGATTGAAAACTTGAACATTTTTCCAAAAGATTTCTATGTCAATAATACCATGACGGACTTTGATAAATTTCAAGTACCACGGAAAGGACAAACTATAAAAATATCAAAAGATAATATTGCTTGGTACAGACGTATTATTACAGCTTATGAAGGACATACGCTGGTAGAGTCAAAAAATGGAACAATACTAATCGATGGAAAGAAAAGTACTACCTATACTTTTGCCATGAATTACTACTGGCTAATGGGAGATAATCGCTATAATTCAGCAGATTCAAGAGTTTGGGGATTTGTTCCCGAAGATCATGTCGTAGGTAGAGCTTCCCTTGTTTGGTTTTCAAAAAGCGCGTATAAAGGAATTAGATGGGATAGATTGTTTAAGTTAATCAAGTAATGCCCCTTTTTCCAAGTGCCTATTTCCCCTCCATCGGGTACCTTAAATTATTGAATAAATTTCAAGATGCACAGATTGATTTACAGGAAAATTTTATCAAACAAAGTATTCGTAATAGATGTGAAATATTAAGCGCAAACGGGAAATTAAAATTAATTGTACCCGTAAAACACGATCGTTCCATAAAATTAACAAGTGGTAATATACAAATTGATTACTCGGAACGGTGGCCCATTATTCATTGGCGAGCAATTCATGCTGCATATGCCCATTCTCCCTATTTCGAAGCATATGAAGCGGAAATAAAAGACTGTATTTTGACTACGCATAGCTTCCTATTTGAAAAAAACAAGGCAATTCTTACTATAATCGGTACACTATTGGACATTTCATTTGAACGTAAATTTTCAGAGATCTACCAAGCTACTGATGACGAAGATTATAGATCCTATGATTTTTTGAATCCAGCAGAGGAAACAAAAATATACCAACAAGTATTCAGCTACAATAGGCCTTTTGAGCCAAATCTATCGATTTTAGATGTCTTATTTAATGAAGGTCCATTTGCAAGGAATTGGATCCTTACAGACCAATAATGAGCTAATTTATTATTTCATTGAAATTTCTTGCGTCCATATTATAGCCGTTTCAACATAACAAAACTGAACAAAAAATTCGAACGTAAAACTTACGAAGTAAGGATAATTACCATATAATTTACTAGGTATGAATTTCAATTTTAAGTACAAGAAAAATACTAATTATCGCCCGTGTGAAATAAAAGAGTAGTTGAAATCTACAAAAACATAAAAGTTCCCGTAACTTTGTTTTATATGATTCTTAAAAAATAATTTATGTGTTCAAAATTAATTTCAAGTGCTATACTCTTGCTGTTTGCTTTTAACTCACAAAGTCAAGTAAGTTTAAGTCTTGGTTCAGGTGCCTTAAAAGGTTTCGGTGTACCTAAATCATTTTTTGGTTTTCACGGTGGCTTTGAACTTCCTCGAAATAACGATGTTACTTTTTATGTACGTATGGGCTATTATTTACCGAGGAAAGAAGACGATGTTATGATGACCAATGTAACTGCTACTGATCTAACAGCTAGCCCCTATAATCTCAGCGTAAATTACTTAACATCTACGAATTATACAACTATAGAAGGTGGAACACGCTATTATCTTGGTAATGATTACGACAATGGATTCTCTGTTTATGGCGGAAGTAATTTTATGTTAATTATTAACTCCGTGAAACGCAAGTATGAGAAACTAGATGTAACAGGCGTATATTCATGGGAGGGGGATTATGAATTACCCGCATCTGAAGTTCCTAAAGGAACCATTTTAAGTTTGGCTTTAGGTTTACAAGGTGGTGTCAAATATACCTTTCCTGCTAGAGGAACCATTTATGCTGATATTACCGGTAATTATTCACTTTTTGGCAAAGCAAGTAACACAACCGCTCAAAATACTGCTTTATACGCTCCCATGATATTTATTTTTAATGTGGGCTTCCGAAAAGATTTATATTAAGCTAATTAGCAAGGATCTTAACTAATTGTTTCGCAATAGCTTCCACGCTTCCATTTCCATTGATAGTGATATTCGCACGGCTATAATAAGGTGCCCGATCGGCAATAGTCGCAGCGATAAACTCTTTTAATTCTTCTCCAGACAGTTTAGACAACAAAGGTCTTTCTGTATTTTGAGAAGTAATCCTTTCAAACAATATATCGTTAGAACACTCCAAATAAATTACCGTACCCATTTGCAACATTTTATCTAGATTATCTTGATAACAGGGCGATCCACCACCCGTTGCGCATACATACGTTGAACTGGGATCCAATTTATCTATCCATTCCGCTTCTTTTTCACGAAAATAATCCCATGAATGCTTTTTGACAATCGCATCAATGGACAAACCTTCGCTATCCTCAATGAATTGATCTGAATCTATGAAATCAACACCAAGAAGAACGGATAACAATTTAGCTACACTTGACTTGCCTGCCCCCATGAATCCAACAAGAAAAATAACTTTTTTTGGTAGCAAATGATTTTTTTTATGAATTGAAAATGAAAGATTTAAATAAATAAATCAATAAAAAAACAAAAATACCAAATTAATGATTTGAAAAACAAAATAATCAATGTATCTTTGCACCCCAAAAAGCATGATTCCTTAGCTCAGCTGGTAGAGCAATACACTTTTAATGTATGGGCCCTGGGTTCGAATCCCAGAGGGATCACAAAAAGAGTCCACTTCATTTATGAAGTGGGCTTTTTTATTTTATAGCGGCAGGAACTTGTTCTTGTAAGCAAGAAAAATAGAAAAGCCCAAACTATGCGTAGCATAGTGGACGCTATGCTTGGAAAGAGCCAAGGACCGGGTTCATGAAATACTCCCAGAGGGATCACAAAAGAAACCACACTTTTTTTTTTACCAGCCATTATTAATCTCCAATACATCTTCTCAACGATTTTTTCGTGAAGGCATGCGGTAGATAGTTAATAATCTTTGTAACTTTCACTCCGATACTCATGTAATTACTATTTAAAAGAAAATGTTTGTTTTCATTGACAGGTATAAACTAGGCATTCTCACTGCATTTGCGGTGTACATTGGCTTTTTTATTTACCTTGAAATGCAAACCTACACCCGTTATTTTCCAATTGTTCCTTTTAATGATGAGCCCTTACTTCAATTACAAGATGAAGAATTACTGCTTACGCGAGATAAAATCCAAGTACAAGATAATTTAAATTCGGGTGACTTAAAAAATATTTCGCGCGACATGAACGACACACGACAGCGCTCCAATGAAAATTGGCAAGAGAATATGTCCGCGAGTGAAATCGAACAATCCATCAAGGACTACGAAAAGAGCCTTTACGAAGCGGAAGGTGGTGAAACAAAAAGAGAAACGATTCTTAAAGAAATGAAAGATCGCAATGATAAGGTAACTAATCCTAAAGCAAATCCAAAAAATAACAACGCGAGCAATGGGGGCCAAACAGCTTATGCAGGAAATGTGATGGTGAATTGGTCTTTAGCAAAACGAACCGCTTATCAAAATAACAACTGGTTCGTTCGAAATCCGGGGTATACGTGTGGAACAGGTTCTTCAGGGAAGGTGACGGTTCAAATTAAAGTGAATCAAAATGGAAATGTTATTGAAGCGGTGGTAACATCTTCTTCGAACGCCAATGCTTGCATGACACAACAAGCCTTGAAATACGCAAAACTGTCGCGGTTTAATTTTTCCAGCGCTGCTTCGGCTACACAAATAGGGACGATAAGCTACACTTTCGTATCGCAGTAACTTAGTAGTAGTAATTTATTAATTGCCAGCTTTTATCCAATGATTTCTCCGTACAAGTCGTAATGATCAGCACTTGTTATTTGAATTTGCGCAAAATCACCAATTCGAATAAAATTATCAGCTGTTTTCTTAACCAATACCTCATTATCAACTTCTGGAGAGTCAAATTCAGTTCTACCAATAAAATAATCGCCTTCTACACGATCAAATAGAACGGAAAATATTTTTCCCACCTTTAACTGATTCAATTCGTAGCTGATTCCAGCTTGCAAATCCATAATAGCATCTGCACGTTCTTTTTTAACCTTAGCGGGCACATCATCTTCAAAAGCATATGCCGCCGTATTTTCTTCGTGAGAATAGGTAAATATTCCTAAGCGATCAAATTTACTTCGTTGTACCCAATCATACATTTCTTGAAAATCAGCTTCCGTTTCTCCTGGATATCCGGCAATCAGCGTTGTTCTTATTGCTATTCCCGGAACTTTTTCACGAATTGCAGCAATCAACTCTTCCGTTTTCTCTCTTGTGGTGCCTCTTTTCATCGCCTGCAACATACGCGTAGAACCATGCTGCAATGGCATATCCAAATAATTACAAATATTGCTTTTCTCCCTCATTACATCCAAGACCTCCATCGGAAAACCACTAGGAAAAGCATAATGCAAACGGATCCAAGCGATGCCTTCTACTTCAGATAACTGTCGTAACAGATCAGCCAATGCGCGCTTTTTGTATAAATCCAAGCCATAATACGTTAAATCTTGAGCGATTAACATCAATTCCTTCACCCCTTTTGCCGCTAATGCTTTAGCTTGAATGATCAGGTCCTCAATGGGAGTAGACAGATGCTTTCCCCTCATAATTGGTATCGCACAAAAAGTACAAGGACGATCACAACCTTCCGCTATTTTAAAGTAAGCGTAATGAGAAGGAGTAGTTAACAATCGTTCCCCGACCAACTCGTGTTTATAATCTGCTTTTAATGTTTTTAATAAACGAGGTAAATCCCGCGTACCAAAATAAGCGTCGACTTCTGGAATTTCTTTTTCTAAATCATCTTTATAGCGTTGAGAAAGACAACCTGTAACATACACTTTATCCACCAAGCCATCCTTTTTTGCTTCAACGTACCTAATGATGGTATCTATTGATTCCTGCTTCGCATTATCTATAAAACCACAGGTATTGATAATTACAACAGATGCATCATCGTCCATAGACTCATGTTCAACATCAAATTGATTGGCTTTCAATTGAGCCATTAACACTTCGGAATCGTATATATTCTTCGAACATCCGAGCGTAACGACATTCACTTTGTTCTTCTTTAAGGTTTTTGTTTTCATGTAATAATCTTAAGACAAAGGTAAGGCAAGCAAATGGAAAGAATTAATTTTTTTAAACAAAGGGAATTAAATAGTTATTTTAAACTTAATGGTATTAATTTTGACTTTTGAAAGAAAACGCAACTATGAGATTTATTATTCTACTTTCTTGTAGCCTATTTTTTGTTGGGTGTAAATGCCCAAAAAAAATAAGTGAACAAAAGAACCAAGCTAAAAACGATATGATTCTTACCGCTCACATTGCTAATCCCGTTGATTCATCCGACGCTATAAAAATAGAAGAGGCAAAAATTAACGGTCAAGTTTTGGAACTTAAAGTAAGTTATGGTGGTGGATGTGAAGTGCATGAATTTGACTTAATTGGAAGTTCAAACATCTCCAAGTCGCTCCCTCCTATTCGGTCCATACAATTAATTCACCGAGCACATAAAGATGCGTGTAAAGCCCTTGTGATAAAAGACTTGAAATTTGACTTGTCATCTTTTGCCTATAAAAAAGAGAGTGGTAGTGCCATTTACCTTCAACTAGATGGATGGGAAGACAAATTATTATACATCTACCCATAAAAATATGGAAATTAGGTTAGACAAATTATTAGTTGATCGGAACCTGGTTCAAAATAGAACCATGGCAGAAGAAATTATAAGAAAATACGGCGTTCTTGTCAACGGAAAACTTTTCAATAAGATTGGAAAGAAATTTCCTGAAGATGCCGAAATCAAGTTGTTAATTTCCGATGAGCGTTGGTCATCGATTCATGCACAGAAAATCATTGAAGGCCTTTCAAAATGGAAAATTAATGTGAAAGGGACGTCTTGGTTAGAAATCGGAATTGATGCCTGTGCCGCTTCAGAAGTGCTGATAAGCGAAGGAGCAAATAACACATTTTGTATTGTTGAAGAGAATGCGCTAGTAAAGGAACGATTTAAGGATAACAAACAAATTACTATTATCCAAACCTCCATTAGAAAAATAAATGAGCAGCATATTCCAATTCAAGTAGATGGGATGATCATTGATATCATGTCGCCATTAGAAGAGGTTTTACCATTTATTACAACCTTTTTGAAACCAAATGGTATGGCAATTTTGGTTATTAAACCACAAATTGAACTTGACAAAACAAAATTAAATAAAGCGGGTACTAATGCTGAAAGCAAGCATTTTCCATTTTTAAAATTGCAATGCATAGATTTAGGAGAAAGAAACCAACTGATTTATAAAGACTTCAAACTTTCGCCAATGCTAGGTGAACATTCCAATAAAGAATTTCTTGGCTTATTTTTCAAAAAAAGCAATGAATGAGCAACAGCTACTTTATTACCGGAATAGGAACAGACGTAGGTAAAACCGTAGTTTCTTCCATTTTATGTGAATTACTCCAAGCTAGTTACTGGAAACCAATACAATCCGGTGACCTTCAAAATAGCGATAGTAAAAAGATACAGGAATGGTTAAATAACACCGTTGAAATCATACCTGAAGCCCACCTTTTTTCCGAAGCACTTTCGCCACATGTTGCATCCAAAATTGATGGTGTATCCATAAATCCAGCCATGTTAAATTTACCAAAGACAGCTGGAAATCTTATTGTCGAAGGTGCAGGAGGATGGTTAGTACCTATTAATGAAGCTGGTATTACATTTGCTGACTTAACAGAACAATGGAATATCCCCATAATTTTAGTTTCAAGACACTATTTGGGGAGTATTAACCATACGCTATTATCAATAGAATCAATTCGATCGCGTAACGTGAACATACATGGGATCATTTATGTGGGAGAACCCTTACCTGATACTTGCGAAATCATTGAAAAAATTTCAGGTGTAAAAACACTGTTTTCGGTTCCTTTATTCGATAAGGTCGATACGGATACTATAAAATTATTTGTAAAGGAATTAGTTAGCAATGGAATACTAAAATCACTCGTCTAATGTCCTATTTACTTAAAGACCTGCACTATATTTGGCATCCTTTTACACAAGCAAAAACAGCGGATGAGCCCGTTGTGGTATTAAAAGCAAAGGATGCCACACTCTATACCGAAAGTCATGGGGAATTACTAGATGTCAATTCATCGTGGTGGGTCAATACACACGGGCATTCAAATGAACATTTAGTGAACGCAATAATAGAACAAGCGAGCACCCTTGACCATTGCATTTTTGCGGGCGCTACACACCCAAAAGCCATAGAACTAGCTGAACGAATCATTAATAAATTAGGAAGTCCTTTTCAAAAAGTATTTTTTTCAGATAATGGCTCAACAGCGGTGGAAGTGGCCATCAAAATGGCGATTCAATATTGGAAAAATTGTAATCAGCCAAAAACAAATTTTTTAGCGCTAGACGGCGCGTACCACGGTGATACATTTGGAGCCATGTCTCTTGGTCAACGCGGCTATTTTAATGAGCCCTTTGAAAAGTTGTTTTTTGATGTGGATTTTCTTGACTTTCCAACTGATTTAAATCATAAAGCTATTTTGGAAAATGCGGAGCTATTAATGTCCTCCAATACTTATGCAGCAATAATTCTTGAACCACTCATCCAAGGATCAGCTGGTATGCGTATTTATTCCATTGCATTTCTTGAAGCACTCGTTGAGATGGCAAGAAAGCACCATGTTATCGTAATATTTGACGAAGTAATGACCGCTTTTGGTCGAACAGGAAAGCTATTCGCTTTCGAACATACGACCGTTAAACCAGATATTATTTGTCTATCGAAAGGATTAACAGGCGGTGTTTTACCATTAGGCTTAACAGTCAGCACACAAAAAATTTACGATGCTTTCTTATCTGATGATAAAGCAAAAGCGTTGTTACACGGACATAGCTTTACAGGAAATGCTATCTCTTGTGCGCTTGCATGCGCGAGTTTAGATTTATTTGAAGAAGAAAAAACTTGGGAATCAATTTCAAAAATCACTCAGAGAAACATTGATTTTGTCAAGAAACATAAAAATATTAAAGGCATATCCCCAATGAATGGACTTCGCTCATTTGGAACAATATTGGCAATCGATCTTCATGTAAATGAGGGAGAGAACGATTATTTTTCAAAAATTGCTACCGAAATTACCCCCTATTTCATCCAAAAAGGCCTTTTAATAAGACCTTTGGGCAATACGATCTTTATCAATCCACCATATTGTTTGACAGAAGCAGAACAAAACACTATTTTTGCAAGTTTACTATCTTTCCTTAAAGACAAATATGACCATTGATCAATTATTTAGAGGTATTTCAGATATAGAATTTCAATACAAAAGATTCACTAAAACGAAGGAATTTGATGATGAGTCTTTAATCCGCTTTGATATTATTTCTTCAGAAATTTGCCAGCAAATCATTAGTATGTCATTAAGTGAAATAATCACAACAGAAGCGGAAAGAATAGGTAGAATTGATATTAACTTCACGCCTACATTTAGCCTTGGAAAAAGAATAATAAACGCCCTAACCTTTGGATCGTCGATCAAACGATATATAAAAAGAGAACGACTTGCCTATTTTTATGAGGCAATCAATGAGCGTCATCGCTTATTTCAATTGGTTGAATTACACTTAAAAGAAGAATAAAACTTTTTTCTTAGAATTCCACAATCGAATGCGAAGTTTAAATACCATTTTGTTCCATCGACAAAAAATAAAGGCAGATTACATAGAAGTAGGATCAGTAAATAAAAATCATTGAATAGATGACTTATTTGGCCAATCAGATGAACAAAAACCATTGTATTAGTTAATAATAATTTAACATTGGGCAGTTTTTACCAATAATAAAAGGGGTTTAGTAACTTTTAATGGCTAAATTTAGATATTGACACGGTTTTTGTGAATAATTGCCGGCTCATAAAACTTTATGATCAGAATTTACATTTACATTTGAAAACTAATTTATTGTATGCCTAAGATATACCTTTCTACCATTATTGCCTTATTCGTTGTTTATGGCTGTGCGCAGTCACCAAATGGGCACACTAAAATTCAATTTAACACCAAAATTGATTTTAAACTCACTGATTATTTATCCGAAAATAAATCCTTAGATAAAGAAGTGGACCGTGCCTTTTTAATGATGGACGATACAGCAATTGTTGCACAATTATTAATGCCAGCAGTAGGACGTTTAGGTCAAACAAAAGAAATGATAGATGAATTCATTAAGAAGCGACTAATTGGAGGTGTATTAATGCTTAATGGAACAAAAGAAGAATTTACATCTTGGATCAAGGATTTTGAAAAAGAAAATAAGGCATTAGGAAATTTACCTTTTCTATATAGCGCTGATGCAGAGCCAAGTTTAGTCAATCGAAAAATAATTGGATCCAAACCGGTCAAAAAAGCCAATGAACTATTGACAATTGAAGAGGTTATGAACGTAACGGATATCATTTCAGGTGACTTAAATGAAATTGGCATTAATTATAACTTTTCTCCAGTAGTAGATATGTCACCCAATAAAACAGTAGGATTTAGAAGCTTTGGAGCCATCCCTGAAAATATAATTCCATGGTCGAATGCCTTTATTCAACATACACAGCAACACAACATCCTAGCGACCGCAAAACATTTTCCAGGACATGGATTAGTGAGTGGGGATACGCACAAAGAATTACAAACGATTGATGGTGAAATGCTGGAAATAAAAAATTATCCTTCACTTATTGCCAATGGTGTATTATCCATTATGATTGCTCATATTGCTGTAATGAACAATAAGAGGTATAATACCGAAGGATTACCTTCTACCTTATCAGAAAAAATCGTTACTCAATTACTTCGAGATAGTTTAGGTTTTAAAGGTTTAATTGTGACTGATGCCATGAATATGGGCGGTGTAATAAGCGTACCAATGTCAGCGAGTAAAGCAGTGAAAGCTGGCTGTGACATTATCTTGATGCCAGTTGATGTTGTAAAAACACATTCCGAAATACTTAACTTATACCGAACAGACCCCGCATTTAAAAAGCGAGTTGATGAATCAGCGAAGCGAATCATTCGGATGAAAATAGCATTGGGTTTATTAAAGACTAATTGATATACAAATCGATTAAACCTTCTGGCGCTTTTATTTCTAAAATACTTTCGTTTCGCCTTACGCGGTGAATCAATCCGTCAAATATTGGAATTAATATTTCTATTCCATTATAATCTAACTGTAACAATGGATTAGCGGCATGATCAATTACTTCTGTAATTATTCCTATTGGTCCTTTCTTTAAATCAATTACTTGAAAACCAATTACCTCATGATCATAAAAAGAATCTTCGCCTAGCTCAGGCAAGGACTTTTCAGGAACATAGATATTCTTTTTTAAGAGTCGTTTAGCCGAAGCCTCATCATCAACGCCTTTAAATTTCACGGTGATAAAACCTTTGTTTTTTAACTTAACATGTTCGATGAAAAACGGAGTAAGACAAGCATCTATATCCAAAACAAACATCGAACTATCAATATATTCACTTGGATCAGAAACGTCTAAAAACAAAGAGACTTCACCTTTGAATCCGTGAAGTCTCGCTACTTGTCCTATATAAATACAATCGTCTTTTTGCATATTTTATTCAGCGGCAGGTGCCTCTTCAGCACTTGAATCTTCCACTGCTGGTGCTTCTTCAGTTGCTGGCGCTTCTTCTGCTACAACTTCTTCCGCTACTGGAGCTTCTTCTGCAACCACTTCTTCCGCTACTGGAGCTTCTTCTGTAACCACTTCTTCCGCTACTGGAGCTTCTTCTGCAATCACTTCTTCCGCTACTGGAGCTTCTTCTGCAATCACTTCTTCAGTAGTAGAATCTTCTGATGCTGGCACTTCTTCTGAAGTAGATTCTTCAGCTATCTCTTCCTCTATTGGAGCATTTTTAGCTTCAATTGCAGCTGCTTTCGCAATATTTGCTTCTGCTTCTGCCTTCATTCTAGCATTCTTTTCTTTCGTTGCTGTATTTGATAAAGAATCCTTTTTACCTTCTATTTTACTATCTTTTTCAATTAACCACTTTGCAAATTTCTCTTCAGCTTGCTCCAATGTTAATGCACCTTTTGCAACGCCTTTTAATAAGTGGTTCTTGTGAAGAACACCTTTGTAAGCTAAAATTGCACGAGCTGTTTCTGACATTTCAGCACCTTTTTGTAACCAAGCAAGCGTGTTGTCAAAATTAATTTCAATCACAGCAGGGTTAGCTACTGGATTATAAGTTCCTAATTTCTCAATGAATTTACCATCTCTTTTCGATCTGCTATCCGCTGCTACTAAGTGAAAAAATGCTTTTCCTTTTTTACCGTGTCTTTGTAATCTAAGTCTTGTTGCCATAATTTAATTTTTTACAATTTGAGGTCCGAAACCTCGGTTTATAATTTATTTTAAGGGTGCAAAGATAAGCTATTAATTTGATTTTTAATTATCCCTTAACAGTTTTTAATAAAAAACAATTGCGAATCGAGTACTACTCTAAATCGAAAATAAATGAAAATTTAAAATTTAGAGACATTGAAAGAATAACGCGTGTTAATTCCTATCCAATTTATAGGTGTATTGAAGCATCACGCAACGAGGCTGTTCTATTTTTAAAGGGCGTAATGAATAACTCCGATTTAAGATATTACTAGCGATTAATGCTATCTTATGTGATGGACTGAATGCATAGGATAAACGTGTGTCAAAAATCCAATTTCCAAAGCGATGTGCATAAAAATAATCCATGTAGCGAATATTTTGCTTGTCACCACCTGAATTAGCAGTCGTTTCCTCAAAATCTTTTATAATCGCATCCATATTTACAATTTTACTAAAATATTTAGCACTTACACCGACTGAAAATTTAGAAAACAAAATCACCTCAGCATCAAATTTTAGGTTATGTAAAAAACGATATTTTAATATTTGACTTGCCGAATCCATTGACGTTGAATTGTAGCTATATTTTCGATTGATGTCATCAACCGCGTAGACATAGTCAGGATTTAATGTCTTTGGAACAATGTAATTGTAACCCGTTAAAAAATTCAATTCAACATTCTTCGAAAATTTAGCTGTCCCAACAAAAGACATGTCTAAACCAATAACACGAGAAGCGCCAGTATTTAGAAATTTGAATCCAGCAAAAGAGGCCGGTGCGTTATCAACATCCCAAATTCCGAACATGTATTCAATTGTATTCTGATATTCTTGCCAAAAAGCTGCAACATCAAAATAAGCCAATATTTTACCAATTTTTACACCTTGTTTCAGGCCAATTTCTGCATTCCAACTGCTCTCAGGTTTCAAGGTTGGATTTGGGAATACACCAAAATTACCCACACCTGTCTTTATGAATCGCTCGGTAATAGTCGGAAATCTATAACCTTGTCCAAATGATGCACGTAGATAGGTTTCTTGATAAATTTTCAGATTTGCACCTGCTCTGAAAATTGGTTTGAAAGCCTTAATTGTATCGTTTAACTGAAAGTATTCTAAGCGTGCTCCAGCCGAAAGCGTTAGCAATTTCTCCACTTTATGTTCAATCTGTGTATAAGCAGAAAGGTTTAATAATTGATTGTTTGGTGAACCAGAACCAACATAAATATTAGCAAATGAGTTGGTAAATGTGGAGGTTATCCCTCCAATAAAATCTATCCCCTTTAATTGAGCATATGTTTTTTGGAACATATAGTCTGCGTAATAAGTAGTAGCAGAATTGGATTGATTAGCTGATCGTTTATTATCGGCATGTAAGATTCGAGTTCTTAAATAATGACGACCATCCGTTTCTGTTAAGAATTGAATAAAAGGATCTAGGTTAAATATAAATTGATCTTGTAAAAAAACAGCCCCAGGATAGGCTCTGTAGAGACCGGACGAATCATCTAACCAGGCAAATGACATATTACTTCTAGCCACCATAACATTTCCATTCACACCGTAATTTAATCCTTTAAATTTCTTGGATCGATAACGTAAATTAAAATTCAGTCTTGCTCGTTCAGACGCCATTTGCTTATCAGAAAAATTAGTGATTGTATCAATAACGTAAGGTCCTGGTTTAGGAGCACCAATATAACCGTGGTCATAATTTAAATTTGCACCAAGAACAACATCTAAGTTTCCTTTTTTTTCTGAATGTAAAACATTAACACCTGAAATTAATGGAATACTTGAACCCGACCACCAAGCGGCACCTTCAATGGATGGATTTGAATAAAATCCGGAATATAAATTAACCTTGGTTAATGGTTTAGCCTTTGGATAAGCAGTACGAATGTGTATAGAACCGGACAAAGCAGCACTTCCTGACAATACAGAGGCGGCACCTTTAATTACCTCAATTTGGGAAATATTTTCAACTGGAATGAATCCCCATTCTGGTCTACCTGCGTCACCTGAAAGCATCGGCATATCATCAACAATAACCGCAACCTTCGAACCAACACCAAAAGTAAAGCCACTCCCCCCTCTGATTTGAGGTTCACCATCCAAAATATTTAACCCTGGCGTTTGGTCTAATGCCGTTTCAATACTTCGGGTATTTTTATTTTCTATAAGTTCCGGCTTCAGCACAATCATCGTAACTGTCTGCTCTTCAAGCGGCTTATCGAATTTTCCAACACTTACCTTAATCTGCTCAAATTCCAAGATGAATGGTTGCAAAACAATATTATAGTCGAGTGTTTTACCCTCGACAATAAAATGAGATGACGTGTCTGATTTCATACCAGAATAGCGACATACTATTCGTACTTGACCGGCAGGAAGGGATAAACTATATTTTCCTTTCTCATTACTCACCGAACCAATGGTGACATCGGTCTTGAAAAGAACCGATGCACCAAAAATTACATTTCCTTTACTATCCGAAACGAAACCTTGTAGCGTTCCATTTTGAGTGAAACAGACAAAGACATTTAGGAATGATATTAAAATCGCTAATCGAAAAACCATTATTGAACTAGTCTACTAGAAATTTAATAGTTCCTACTTTTCCTGATACCAATTGATACCTAGCAAAATGAACACCTGACTGAAGTTTAACTTTCGTATATTCAGTCATTTCGCCGTTAAATTCTTGAACTCCTGAAGCGTTAAAAATTAAAAGATTTCCATTAATAGTTTCATTGGAGAAAAAATGAATTCCAGAAATATCGGAATAATTAGCCCTTATATCAGATAATTGATTTTCATTTAAGTTAGCACCGCTGTTATAAATTAATGAAACATCATCTATTAACACCTCATCATTGGCAGCGCCACCTCCAGGTGTTGAGTTAGTTGCAAACGTAACCAATACATATCCTGGTAATAATCCCGGATTAGCTGTGTATGTAAACGGAATTGACTTACGCACCCAATTCCCTCCAGTTGGGGCATAATTTAATTCAGCGGTGGCAATAATGTGTGACTGAGAATTCGCATCAATCGGATCGTGCACATCAAATGCATCATGTAAAATGGCATGAATACGGGCATTTTGACTTCCAGCACCTGCTTGCGTATACTTTACCCAAAACACGATAGAATCGGGAGCACCTGCACAAGTCTCAGAAAAGTTTACATCAGCGATGGAAGAATAGTTATAGTTTGCTGCGTTTGCAGGCGTTGTGCTCCCCATATTGATTCGACCGCAGGTCATAGTTCCGTTGGCAACAATTCCTAGTACACTGGTAGACCATATACGGGCGCTATACATTCCTGAAGCACCTGCACGGACATTTGCAGATCGCTCTATTTGCTTATTCGCAAATCCAGCGAAATTTCCTGATCCTGTTTTGAAACTATTCCAGTTTACTGGTTCTTCAGTTGGAGCGGCAACATTTTCCCATTGCTCCAAATCACCATTGCCAATTTGCTGGCTAAAAAGTGACGCAAAAAACATAGAAAAAGATAAGAAAGTAACTATTTTTAGCATAATATTGAGTTTAAGATTAGTAACAAATATAGCAAAAAAAATAATTGCTTAACATAAATTAATTATGGGCTTAATTTTTCTTATCAGTACATTTGTGGTAATAGTTGATTAATATGCAAGAGGTAATAAATTATCCAATAATGGAACACTTTTTCACCATTCAAGGTGAGGGAACCTATTCAGGTAGAGCAGCTTATTTCATTCGTATTGCAGGCTGCGATGTTGGATGTGTTTGGTGCGATGTCAAAGAAAGTTGGGATAAAGAGCAGCACATAACAATGACCACCAATGAAATCATTGAAAAAGTTACTGAAAGCAAAACAAATTTTGTTGTCATTACTGGAGGTGAACCTGCCATGTATGACTTACATCCATTGGTTGATCAATTGAAATCGTTGGGGATAATGGTCGCCATTGAAACCTCTGGTTGCTACCCATTAAAAGGGGAAGTTGATTGGTATTGTTTTTCTCCCAAAAAATTCAAAGCTCCCTGCGATGAAGCTTATATAAAAGCAAATGAGCTTAAAGTAATTGTAAGTCACCCATCTGATTTAGAATGGGCGACCACACATGCCTTAAAAGTTTCAACTAACTGCCAATTATACCTTCAGCCTGAATGGTCAAAATCCGAAAAATTATTACCTTTAATTATTGACTTTGTAAAAAGTAACCAGCTGTGGAAAATTTCGTTACAGACACACAAATTTATGAACATACCTTAACTAATCTCCATGCCTAAATTTCTACTTGTATTTATCTCTATACTTTTTCTTAATTTTTCATTTTATTCTCAATTTAGGTATTCTACGAAGAGTAAAAAGGCAATAAAACTTTTAGAAGCTGCTCAAAAGGCACCTGGACAAACACTAGATCCAAAAACTAGACAACCTAATTACAGAGAAGGCCTATTACTTTTAGAGCAAGCCTTAAAAAAAGATCCTCAATTTTGGGAAGCACACATACTTTCTGCTCAATTCAACGAAAATCTAAACAATTATAAACAAGCGATCTTCCATTACGAAAGTGCATTACAGATCAATCCTGAACATTCCAGGTATGGTTCAACGCATTATTATTTATCAGCGCTCTACCTGGCAGAAGCAGAATATGAGCAAGCCTTAAGATACGCAGATGTATTTATGAAAAATCCGAATGCAAGCGAGGACTTTTTAAGAAATGCCAAGGAAATAAAACAAAATGCAAGTTTTGCTATAAACGCCTTGAAAAATCCTAAAAACTTCAATCCTATCAATGCTGGAGATGGAATAAACACAGCAGACCCAGAATATTATCCAACCATAACAGTGGACGGAAAAACCTTGTTGTTTACACGAAGTATCGCAGATAGTCGTGTAAAAGGATACCAGGAACAAGAAGACTTTTTTGTTTCCAATTGGGATAAAAGCAACAATTGGCAAAAAGCAATTCCAATGGCTTCGAATGTAAATACCATTAACAATGAAGGAGCACCCACTATTTCGGCAGATGGTAAAAGTTTGATTTTTGTGGCATGTTCGGATGAAACAGGCACCTATTATGGTGAAAACAGATCTGGGAAAGGAAGCTGTGATTTATTTTACACAAAAAAAATAGGTGGTAAATGGATCAACCCCATTAATTTACCGGGAGGCGTAAATTCTTCTCATTGGGAATCTCAACCATCCCTTTCTGCTGATGGTCAAACACTTTATTTTGTAAGAGGATTAAGAGGTAAGAACACCAATGGAAATAGCGATATCTATGTTTCGCATTTGCAAAGCGATGGCAATTGGGGGAGCGCTTTACGCTTATCAGATGTAATAAATACGCCATTTGCAGAAGAATCTGTTTGCATACACCCCGATGGAAAAACTTTATACTTTGCATCGCGAGGTCATATTGGAATGGGTGGGTCTGATTTATTTATCAGCAAAATGGATGCGAATGGAAATTGGGGTAAACCTGTCAATCTAGGTTACCCAATTAACACGAAATTTGATGAAAATTCATTGTTGGTATCCCCCATCGGGGATTTGGCCTTTTTCGCATCTGATAGAACAGGGGGATTTGGTGACCTAGATATTTATTATTTTGAGTTGCCTTTAGAATACCGCCCTACCAAAACCTTATATTTTGATGGTAACGTCTTCGATCAAGTAAGTAAATCAGCTTTACCGGGACATTTTCAACTTACTGATATTGAAAGCGGTGAAATAGTGATTATTTCTGATGCTGATAAAATCGATGGTTCATTTATGGTGGCTTTACCAGTTAACAAAGAATATGCGATACAAGTAACACATGCAGGTTATGCCCCCTATTCCATTAATTTTAATTTAAAAATTCCAGATGGCTCTGATCATTATCATATAGATATTCCGATGAACCCATTGACGAGTTCCACAGAAAATGTACTCGCTAATATATTCTTTGACCTAGGAAAATCGACTTTACGTAAAGAATCTTTCATTGAATTAAAAACCTTAGCTTCCTTTTTGAGTCGGAATCCTACCCTAAAAATAGAATTAGGAGGTCACACGGATTCTCGAGGAAATGAGGCTGATAATCTTTTACTTTCCACAGAACGAGCAAAAGCTGTTTATGATTACCTAATAGCGAATGAACGAATTTCGAAAGAACGATTAAGTTATAAAGGATACGGTAAAACACAGCCTATTTTTAGCGACAAAACGATTGAAACCATAAAAACATTAGAAGAGAAAGAAATCGCACATCAAAAAAATAGAAGGACGGTATATAAAATTATTAAGTAATGAATTTTATTAAACTTTTACGTCCAATCAATTTATTAATCATTGTATTTACGATGATTGGTGGCGCATACCACCTAAGCGCTACCAATTCTTTTCAATTTATTCGATTTAACGCTATTGATTTTGGCTTATTAATTTTCGCTACCCTATTAATTGCTGGAGCTGGAAATATTATTAATGATTATTTCGACATTAAAGCGGACAGAATCAATAAGCCAAAAAAAATAATAATTGGAAAATACATCAAAAAAAGATGGGCTATTTTATTGCATTGGGTTTTTAATGGCTTAGCAGTCGCAATATCAATTTATCTAAGTGTAAAATACCAATCCTTATGGTTTGTATTTATTTATATCCTTACGGGTAATTTTCTTTGGTATTACAGCATAAAATTAAAGAAGCGCGTTTTTATCGGCAACCTAATTATTGCCTTAATGACCGCATTAATTCCGATATTAATCATCCAATTTTTCAAAGTAAGTAACGAACCAAGTGATGCGTTTTCTCCCTATCATTCAACCACTTGGGGGGTTATTATTAATTATAATTTATTGTATTTACTTGCTTTATGTGCATTTCTCACCAATATATCCAGAGAGATTATTAAGGATATTCAAGATATGAAAGGTGATCAAGAAATCCGAGTTCGCTCCTTACCCATGCTGATAGGCCCAAAAAAAGCATATTGGATGGCTGCTTTAATTGCCCAATTAAGTTTAGTAAGTTGTGCGGCTTCATATGTATTTTTTAGGGATGCATTTTCCATATCGAATGTAGCATGGGGAATCCTATTTGTTAGTGCATCACTTAATGTACTGTTAGTAATTCTTCCTTTTGTAAGAACATCCGATATGAAACAAAGTAGTCTTTTATTAAAAATAAGCCTATTCATAGGTATTTGCTCACTTTATTTTTCTTAATCTCGTGGAAATTATACTTGGGTCTCAATCTCCTAGAAGAAAAGAATTGTTAAGTTCCTTAGGGTATAAATTCAAGGTTGAAATTGCTGATATAGAGGAGGATTATCCATTCAATCTTCCTCTCGAAGAAGTTGCTTTATATATCGCCAAGGCCAAAGCAGCGGCATTACTCCCAGCGATAAAAAACAATCAATTATTAATTTGCGCAGATACCATTGTAATTCAAGAAGGTGTCATTTTAGGCAAGCCAATAGATGCAAGTCAGGCAAGAGAAATGCTACAATGTCTTTCGGGAAAAACACACAAAGTCATCACAGCATATTGTATTGTAAAAGATGGAATCTATTACACAGACTCCATAGAGACATTGGTTACGTTTAAAGTATTATCAGATGGTGAAATCCTGTATTACCTTGAAAATGGGAATCCTTACGACAAAGCAGGTGGCTATGGCATACAGGATTGGATTGGATGTGTTGCCGTAAGTAAAATTGTCGGTTCCTATACGAACGTGATGGGCTTTCCAACGGTAGAAATTTTTGAACAACTCAAAAAATTAGGTGCATAAAAAAAGGCGAAAAAATCGCCTTCTTTTATTTATAATTTGAATGCCTATTATGGAATAACTTTAAACATCACGCGACGACTTTTAGCTTCACGCACTTCTTTATCATCATCACTTTGAATTTCAAGACTTGCTTCAGTAGCACCTTTTGATTCGACAACAATTCGTGTTTCGTCAATCCCTTGTTTAACAAAATAGGACTTAATAGCTTCCGCCCTTTTCCTTGCCATGTTTGTTAATTCTTGATTTTGCTCAGCAACCTCATCTTCTTTTGCATCATTATGGCCAGTAATTTCAATACGCATATTCGGATTTGCATTCATTTCAGAAATAACAAAATTAAATGATTCCTCCCCAGATTCGGTATACGATTTTTTACCGAATCCAAAATAAGCAACTTGCTCCTGAATTTTTTGAGCGGAAGTCATTTTATCCGTAAGAATTGGAGTTTTATCATATATCAATGTTGAGTAAACTTCCTCAATTTCAGTTGTATCAGCTGCATAGCAATTACATTGTTCTTTGCTGTTCACCTCTTTAATTCGAACATTATCAATAAAATAATAGGCATGAGGCAATACTTCAGTTTCAGAGTCTTTTGGCTTTTTTTGCTGTTCAACTTTCGTTTCTTCGTTAGTCTCAAAATTTCCAATTACCACACAAACCTCATCTCCTTTTGCCTCATACATAGCACAAACTTTTTCCCAACCAAAAAACCCAGCGTAGACTCTATTTTTATAATTGTTTAAAGTACGTCCAACTTCTTTGGCAACAAGACCTTCTTTTGTTTCATCATCCATAATTTGATTAGAGAACAACATTTGAATATTATTGGATGCATATTTAGAGGATTCACCAAGAGAAACAGAAAACTCAATACAATACTTCATTCCCTTGGTCATCTTAATTTTATCCTTACCACTAATAAAAGGAATGGTAATGTATGAACGCTCCTTTGACAATTTACCCGGTTTATAAGTAACAATACCCGCGTATCCATCGCCTCCTCCTTTTAAATTTTTATCAAATAAGTTTTTGTCAATTTCACCAAGTCTTTCATATGAAGCTTCAATCGGCAATGCTAAACCGTATAAATTTTGACCCGTTCCAAAATCGCCGGGAGAATTTAAATTAAAAATATCGGCTCCAATCGATGTTGGTGAATAAACATTTTTTAACATAAGTATTTGAGATGCTTCTGAAATAGTACCTTCTTCGATGAAATCTTCAAATGTAAAATTCAAAAAAGCTTTTGTTTTGTCACCCTTACCAGTGCGTTGCGCATTAAGAGATAAGCCAATAAGAATGAACAAACTTGACAAAAGAAATAGTTTGCTATTTGTAGAATTAATTTTCATAATTTTTAACGGTTTTAATTAATACTTTTACCTTTTCAGGGTCAATATCTGGATAAACTCCATGACCCAAATTTACAATATGTCTTTGACTTTTAAAAGATTTTAACAATATTAATGTCTGTTTCTCAATTATTTCGTTGGAAGCATACAAAAGACAAGGATCTAAATTACCTTGCAAAGTCTTCGTTTCACCAACCAAATCTCGAACTATACCCATATCCATGTTCCAATCTAAACCAATTGTTGTACAATTAACCTTTGTAATATCGGGTAAAGAAGCAACTGCTCCTTTAGAAAACACGGTAAATGGAATATTCGGAAATTCATCAACAATCCTTTTAATATAATGCAATCCAAAAACAGCGTATTGCTCTTTGCCCAAAATACCAGCCCAAGAATCAAATAATTGGAGGGCGTCGGCTCCGGCTTCAACTTGTAATTTCAAATAAGCAATCGTTACTTCAGTGATCCGGCTTAGCAATTCGTGTGCCAAGGCTGTTTCGGTATATAATAATTTTCTAGATTCTGAAAACGTTTTTGAGCCACTCCCCTCTACCATGTAACATAATATTGTCCATGGGGCACCGGCAAAACCAATTAAAGGCACCCGTCCGTTTAACTCTCTTTTTGTAATCTTTAGTGCTTCGAAAACGTAGGAAAGACGATCCGCAACATCGATGTTTTTATCCAACAAATCCAATTGTTGTTTTGAGCGAATGGTCTTTTCAAACCAAGGTCCTTTTTGTTCGAGCATCTGATAGGGTAAACCCATAGCTTCAGGTACTACTAGAATATCAGAAAAAATTATGGCAGCGTCTACATCCAAATGATCAACAGGTTGAATAGTTACCTCTGCCGCTAACGCGGGAGTTTCAACCAATTCTTTAAATCCAGATAACGTGGCCCGTAAAGCTCTATATTCGGGCAAAATACGGCCAGCTTGACGCATTAACCAAACAGGATAGCGTTCAATAGCCTCTCCTCTTGCAGCACGTAAAAATAAATCATTTTTTAACTCCATGTTGTGCAAAGTTAAGGTTTCGAATCAATAGCTCAATTATTGACATGAATTATTATGAAAATTTATACCAAGATATTCTTTTTACCAACTTATAATAGATTTTCCCTTCGATAAAAGAAAGGTATTTGTTTTGCTAAAATGCCTGCAACCAAAAAAACCTCTGTAAGCGGAAAGCGGGGAAGGATGAGGAGCTGTTAAAACGAGGTGTTTATTTTCATCGATCAATACTCGTTTCTTTTCAGCTTTTGCACCCCATAACAAAAAAACCAAGTTGCTATTTCGAAAGGAAAGAAGCTGAATGATAGCATCCGTAAATTCTTCCCACCCAATTTTTGAATGACTTTCGGGCTTTCCATTCTCGACAGTTAAAATCGAATTTAACAAAAAAACGCCTTGATTTGCCCATTTCGATAAGTTACCATTTAATGGATTTTCTATTCCAATATCATCCTTCAATTCAATAAAGATATTTTTCAAACTTTTCGGTATTTTATTCTCAGGATTTACAGAAAAACTAAATCCATTTGCATATCCCTCAGTAGGATATGGATCTTGGCCAAGGATCACGACTTTAACATCTGTAACATCCATAAAGTTAAAGGCTGCAAAGACCTGATTTTTTGGTGGGAAAATTTGCCCGGGGTTCTCCTCATACAAGTTGTCCACTTTTTGGCAGACAGCCATAAAATTTACTTGTGTTTTTTCATCCATCAACGCGAACCAATCCGAATGGAGAAGCTGTTTTAGTTCCGACATGTCAGATTGAATTTGCCGAATCAATTAGCTTTGATGCCATAGAATTAACTGATGATAAATTCACCTTTCGAGATTTAAAATACCTGTAAAGGTAAGTGGCATCATTTTTCCAAACATAAGCGATTAGTCCGTATAACCAAATAAATAAATAGTAAGAAATACCGATCAAATAAGCACTCCCTGAACCTAGGCAAGAAAAGTAATTGGCGATCAAAAATATCACAGGGATGTTAAATAATCCAACAAAAGTTAAGAGCAATAGAAGTTTAGTAGAACCCCAAAAAACCGGGCGTTTGAACTTTTTTTCCACGAAGCACTTTACAAGTAAATACAATAAACCGGCATGAACAAAACCTAAGAGGGCAATTGGGAACATAAGCAGCATTTTCAGGCATCGCACTGATATTTTCCAAGCATTATTTTCAAGTAAAAACCGTTCATTTTCTGAAATTCCCATGGAATCTAGCAAAGAAAAATAGGCCTTAAATTCGTTTTTTAAGCTTTCTAGATGAGCTAATTGATCTTCTGTTTTTTCATTTAATTTAATCGCCAAATCCTTTGAATAATTATGCCTTTGTTCCAATGAATAACCTGGGTCATACGAAATAGGATGCATACCTTTTCGTGTCAAAGCCATAATCTGTTCATGGAATTCTAAGTAATCCACATTTTCAACATGAGTGATCTGATTTATAAGATCCAACTCTAACTTTTTAGTGAGCACAGCAATCGTACGCGATGAATTTTCCTCGTAATCGACACGGAAATCATTCAAGCAAATGGGCGTTCCAGTAGAAATTAGCAATTCACTTCTCGCCATATTCGGTGAAGAATAGTTACATCCTACACTAGCAACAAACACCTTGTGTTCCCAATTCATCGCTTCAAGTGCTGAAAACCCTATTCTAAAAGCCCCTTTTTTAATAGGCTTGAGCCTTCGGATAAATTCCTCATCCGTAAAACCTTCTCCAAAAATCAAAATATTTTTGTTGTTTCGTAATATTTCAGAGGTTTTAACAAATACTAATTTATTTTTTTCTTGTGTGTCACCACCATCTAATTGACGATAAATGGGCAACATATGAGCAGCCCAAAAAAATGGTTTTAAGAAAGGTTTAAAAACATCCGCGCGAGCCATAAAATGCACAGCGTTTCCACCATACAATGCTACAACAAGTGGGTCCATAAATGCAGCAGGATGGTTGCATACAAATATCGTTCTACCAACGCCTTTGGTACGATTCACAGTCTTAACACGCTTAAAAAAAATGCGTAAGCCAACATTAAGAAATAGATAAAGTAAAAAATATAGAATTCTCATAGTCCAAATCAAAAGTAGCAAAAGCCTTCCATAAAAGAAAGGAAGATTAATAAATAGAAATTATACAAAGAAAAATATTCGAATTAACAATTGCCTTGGCATAACTTTCAAGTAATTGCACTTTAGAATAAATCGTTAATTATACCTTCGTGATACAAGTATGAAAAAAATGAAAACAATTGGTGTTTTTTGTGGTGGCTTTTCCTCGGAATTTGAGATTTCAATAAAAAGTGCAAGTACTATTCTGAAGCATATTCCAAGCTCTTTTAACGCATACAAAATAATTGTATCGGCAGAAAAATGGGAAGTTGAAACGGAAGAAGGTACGAAAGTATTTAATTTAAATGATTGCAGTTTTATCATAGGCGAAAGCAAAATAACACTTGACGCCGCGATTGTCTATATACATGGTGACCCAGGAGAAAATGGGAAAATACAGGCCATGTTGGATCTCCATAAAATAAAGTATATTAATTCAGGACCCTTAGCTTCTGCCTTATCATTCGACAAATGGTACTGCAACCAATTTTTGAAATCCTTTAATATTCCAGTAGCTAAATCATTATTTTTAACGTGTAAAGAACAATTTACCCCAACTGAAATAGTTGAGAATTTAGGCTTGCCCCTCTTCATTAAGCCTTCCGATTCTGGCTCTTCCTACGGTATTTCTAAAGTAAAAGTAATGGAAGATATTCCAAACGCATTGGATTTTGCCTTCCAAGAAGGAGGAACCATTGTCATCGAATCATTTTTAGATGGGATTGAGGTTACCTGCGGCGTTTACAGATCATCGACAGGGATTTCCGCTTTGCCCTTGACAGAAATTGTGTCGGAGAATGACTTTTTTGATTATGACGCAAAATACAATGGAAAGTCGAATGAAATAACCCCAGCAAGAGTCGATGATGCCATCACCAAAGAAGTACAATCGATGGCAAAAGACATTTATTCAATTCTGCAATTACGATCGATCGCCAGGGTGGATTTTATGCTGGTTAATAATAAGCCCTATGTAATTGAAGTCAATTCCACTCCTGGGTTCTCAGCTGCCTCGATCGTTCCACAAATGCTTAAGGTGGCAGCGATTTCCTTAGATGACTTTTGGGAAGATATAATTTCTGTTGAGTTGGATTAATATTCAGCTAGTGCATTCAAAACAGCTTCCATTTTTGAAACCAATTGCGATGAAGTGCACGAGAAATCATTTACACAAAAAGAAAATGCTATTTTTTTTCCAGAAATCGTTTCTACATAACCCGCATATCCTTTAACGTTGTTAAGCGTTCCGCTTTTAGCCATTACACGACCTTCTCCCAATTGACCTTTGCACAAACTCTTTATTGTCCCAGATACACCAGCAATTGGCAATGTCGCTCTAAAATTTAGGTAATTAGGAGAAGTATACATGTACCTCAGCAAATCACAAAAATGAGTTGCAGAAATGGCATTCGCTCGTGATAATCCACTTCCATCATTAATAATCATTGTTTCCAATGAAAGTTTACCCGTCCAATATTTTTTTAATACACCGAGACTTGCAGCGCTTGAACCATCGCCGAGTTTTGCATACCCAAGATAATCCAATAATCCTTCAGCAAAGAGATTAACACTCTTAAGATTTGTCCAGTGAGCAATTTCTTTCACGCTTCTACCAGCATGAGAAAATAATAATTTGAAATTATCGGAATAATTATTAACTAATTTTGGTGATAACAAGCGATAGGATGTCGCCCCCTTCGAAATAACTATCCCCTTTTGCTTTAAAATACTTAGCCATTCCTTTACCAATTGAGATTCAGGATCAGGCATACTTCCTTTCACTTCAAATCCCTTTCTATTAGCTGGTATTTCCCCTGTTGCTTTTCTATTTAATGAAAATGGTGAACCAAAGACATTACAATCATCGCCTTTAGATGAACCAGCAGTAACATTACAATTCATTACTAAATTATCCACTTTGGGATAAACGCTTGTCAATTTTACTTTACTCCCTAATTTTCCCGAGTCAAAAATTAATTTTATTGTATTATCAAATAAACATATGCCAGCATGCGGAGCGCCATAATAATTTCCTAAATCATTTACTGACCATCCTTTTGGTGCACCATTATAACCAAACTCTGATCCGTCAGCGATAATTGAACCGTCGATACCTTTTATTCCTAATGAAATTAAAGTATCCGTCCATTCATGTAAAAAATCAAATTCATGCCCTGCCGTATTAAAATACTTACTGCCTAAAGAAACATCACCCGCGCCTCTGACCCATAAATTCCCATGCAAAATACCTTTATCATCGATAGAGCCATCAACATAAATTCTAGTTTGCGGGATATAATCTTCACCCAAGACTTCAAAAGCAGTCGTCGTAGAAAATAACTTCGTTAAAGATGCGCTTATTAAAGTTTTGTTCTGCGAATAGGAAGCAACGGTAGTGCCTGAATCCAAATCAATAGCTAAAAAAGATATGCTTCCTGACTTTAAAACAGGATCTTTAGCGAAGCTATTAATGGCATTCTGAGCTTTTTGAGCATGGGTGACAAAAATCAAAAACAGAAACAGGAATAAAATGTACCTTTGCATTGCTTTATTTTAATGTAAAATTGGATATTTAAAGTGAATAAGGCTAGCTAATTTTCATATAATTATAAATATACCTGCTTACTATTTCTTATGTCTAAAAATAGAAAGATTAAAGTATTAAGGATTATTAATCGCTTTAACATTGGTGGCCCGATATATAATGCCGTGTTATTAAGTTCATTTATGCCAGAAGAATATGAGACACTTCTTATTGGTGGAATGCCCGAAGAAAATGAAGCTAATTCACTTTACATTGCAGAAAAGTATGGTGTAAGTCCTGTATTGATTTCAGAAATGCAACGAGAACCCAATTTAATAAATGATAACAGCGCCTTAAAAAAAATAAAGGAAATCATTCGAACATTCCAACCTGATATTGTTCATACTCATGCATCGAAAGCAGGGGCCTTAGGAAGAAAAGCTGCTTTTGATTGTGGGGTTCCAATTGTGATACATACATTTCATGGACATATTTTTCATTCTTATTTCAGTTGGTGGAAAACTAAATTATACCAGTTAATTGAGCGAAGACTTTCAAAAAAAACGACGGGAATAATTGCTATTTCAGCCATTCAAAAAAATGAGCTTTCCTTGAAATATAAAATTTGTCATCCATCGAAAATAAACATAATTCCATTAGGGTTTGATTTAAGACCTTTCAATGAAAACCTAAAAGAAAAGCGAGAATATACAAGAAACATGTTCATGTTACAAGAATCAGATATTGCTGTTGCTATAATAGGACGATTGGTTGCCATAAAGAATCATCAAATGTTTCTAGACATTATTGAAAAAGTAAATCAAAAGACAAGTAAAAAGATAGTATATTTTATTGTTGGGGACGGCGAAGAGTCACTTAAAATCCAAGAATCTATAAAGCCTTTAAAAGAAAAAGGTATGGACATCAGAATGACTTCATGGATTAAAGATATTGCCACCTTTAATGCGGGCATGGATATAATATGTTTAACTTCAAAAAATGAAGGTACACCTGTGAGTTTAATAGAAGCGCAAGCCGCTGGAATCCCCATTATTGCTACCAATGTAGGTGGAATTAAAGATGTGATTTTAGAGGACAAGACAGGATATATTGTTGATAAGGATGATATTGATGTATTTGCTGAAAAATTAAGGGAATTAATCGAAAATGAAAATAAACGTCAATTAATGTCACAAAATGGATGGTCATTCGTAGAAGATAAATTTCAATATCCTAATTTGATAAAAAACATGGACGAATACTACAAATCACTCCTTAAAGAGATGAAAATATGGCCTTAATTAAAGTGATGAAATCCGTTGGATTTATTGGGTTATTTTTTATACTATTATCATCTTGCGCGCGAATAAATACTAATGAAATGTTTCACATTTCAAAAGATAGTAATTTTACTTATGACTCTATTCCCTTGGGACCTTTAGATGAGCATAAGATAAGCGCTGGAGACCGATTTAGTTTTATGTTTTCAACCAACAATGGCGAAAAAATAATATTTGGCTCATCAGGTCTCACCAATCCAACAAATACAATCCAAACAAATAACGTTACCATTGCACAAGATTATTTAGTGCAACAAGACGGAAGTGTTGAATTACCTCTTATTGGTATACTTGAAGTATCAGGAATGACAACAAGATCCTTAGAGGAAAAACTCGAATTATTATTATCAAAAGACTACCTACTTCCTTTTGTACAAATCAAAGTAACCAACCAGCGAGTCATAATATTTCCCGGGAAAAATAGTGCGCAAGTAATTAATTTACAAAATACGAACACTTCTTTATTAGAAGTAATCGCATTAGCAAATGGAATAAAAGAAGATGGATTTGCTAATTCAATTATGCTAATGCGTAAAACACCCAACAAACGTTCGGTGTATAAAATTGATCTATCGACGATAGAAGGTTTAAAACAAGGAGAAATGCTAGTTCAGAGCAATGACTACATTTACATCAACTCCAAGAAAAGAGTTGCCAGAGAAATATTAAAAGATGTAGCACCATGGTTGAGTATATTCTCAAGTTCATTAGCCATTTATGCCCTTATTACTAAATAGACTTTAAAAAAATGGGATCAATAATACTTAATAAGGATTTTAACCCTATCATTTTTAAAAATGTTCTAAGAAGGCATTGGTATAAACCGCTGGTTTTTTTGTGCATTGGTATAATTACATCCTTTATTTATTTAAGATATAAAAAGCAAACCTTTGAATCTACCTCTACCATTCAAATAGTTGAAGAAGATAGAGTAAAAGATGTATTAGGCGATCAAGGTATTCCTCAACAATTAACTGATTTATCAAAAGAAGTTGAATTATTGAAATCAGATGTGCTCTTTAGTCAAATGCTAAAGAAATTAAATCTAAACATCAGTATATTTTCCGAAGGGCAGTTACTTACAAAAGATCTTTATGGCTTCTCCCCATTTACAATCATAGCCTTCGAATTAAAAGATTCATCATTATGTGGGACCAGAATTAATCTTAACATCGAGAATAATAAACTGAAATTAAGTTACCCACTTCATGGAAAAAACTATGATGTTTTTGGAGATTTCAATCAAAAAATTAATAATAAACATTTTGACATTGCCATTCGCACGACTGATTTTACAGGGGCCAAAGCAGCCATAGAGAATAACAAGATACATTTCAACTTTAACAATCAAAGTACCCTACTCAATGAGATGAAAAGTGGTTTAACTATTAATCCTTTAGATCCCAATGCGAAAACAATTCAAATCGCCTATTCCCATAACAACCCAAAGATTTGTCTAAATGTGGTTCAAAATTTAATTGCTGTCTACCTAAACTTTGACAAGAGAAATAAACAATCAAAAACAGACCTTACCATTAATTTTATTGATCAGCAGTTAGATTCCCTTTCTCGAATTCTAAAAAATTCAAAAGATAGCTTGAGTGATTTTCAACGAAATGAGCGTTTACCTAATATCGAAAGTGTTGAATCCCAGTTATCTAATAACATTAATGAACAAACCCAACGATTACTGGAAATAAATGAGGAAATTTCAACCTTAGCCATGGTAAATAATAAGATAAGTGTTGACCCAAATCGCTTGGAAATATACCGACTTATCCCAGAAATGGTTGGTAAAAAAAGTTTCGAGGGAACCATTTTGCGACAGATTGAAGATTTAAATAAGTTACTTGAAACTCAAGAAGATTTGTTAAGAGATGTGACGCAAGAAAACAAACAAAACAAAGTTATTAACGAACGAATAAGCAATCGAATATCCTCCATAAAAAGAAGCCTTAAAATCATTGATGACCGCCTTAAAAACGACAAGGCAATGGTACAAGGAAAAATCAATGAAATTGAAGGGAAATACTTCGGGTTACCAGAAAAGAAAATGGAATTTGAGCGTTTAAAATACATGGAGGAATTAAACAACAGGTATTATTCATTATTTACTGAAAAGAAAATAGAATACGAGTTATCCAATGCCGGTTATTCCACATCCAATAGAATTTTAAATGAAGCAACACTACCGATTGTTGCCTTGTATCCAAAATCTAACTTTATCTACTTCTTTTGTTGTTTGTTTTGCTTACTGATAGGTATCGGATTTATTGTATTTAAGTACCTAAGTTATAATGACATTACCACTGTTCAGGACCTTCAATCATTACTTCCTGAAAAAGCCAACATACTTGGATCAGTTCCTACTTACAATAAAAAATTAAAGTATTCGGAAATTGTCGTGAATGAATCTTCCAAATCTAGATTGGCAGAATCAATCCGAAATATTAGGTCTAATATGAGTTTCATTAATAAAGATTCCAAAGTAATTGCCGTATCATCGTCTATATCGGGAGAAGGAAAAACATTTGTAATTCTTAATCTTGCCGGCCTAATTGCAGCAAGTGGAAAAAAGACGCTCGTGATCGATTTAGATTTACGAAAGCCAAAAATTCATCATGGCTTTAAAGCAAGTAATGATAATGGAATGAGTAATTACATTTCTGGATTAGTTAGCTTTGAAGAAGTAATTAAGCATTCATCTATAACTAATTTAGATTTTATTACCGCCGGATTAATACCTCCGAATCCATCAGAATTGATTCAAAGTGAAAATTTTCAAGCGATACTCTCCAGTTTAAAAGAAAAATACGACGTAATTCTGATTGACAATCCTCCAGTTGGAATAGTTTCAGATGGGATCCATATTTTGGCTCAGGCAGACATACCTATTTATGTATTTAAAGCTAATTATTCAAAACGAGTTTTTGCTGAACGCGTAGAGGAGTTGTTTAATGTTCAAAAATTAAAAAGCCTAAACGTAATTTTAAATGGAGTGCAAACCCACCAGTCCATTTACGGATATGGCTACCAATATGGTTACACCTATTCTGGCTATTACTCGGATGATGAAAGTGAGTTTTTTCTATACAAATGGATAAAAAAAATAAAAAATAAATGGAAAAAATAACCGTCGGAATAGAAGGACTGTTGCTATTTAATCCTAAAGTTTTCAAGGATGAAAGAGGTGAATTTTTTGAAACATATAATAATGAAAAATATGCTTCACAACTTCCCCATATAAATTTTGTTCAAGACAATTTATCTAAATCTCATAAAAATGTTTTACGTGGCCTTCATTTTCAACTACCACCATTTGATCAAGGGAAATTAGTTCAAGTAATTAAGGGCCGTGCTTTAGACGTAGCTGTTGATATTAGAAAAAACAGTAAAACCTACGGACACTATTTTAGCGTTGAACTTAGCGAAATAAACAAGATTCAATTTTGGATACCCCCCGGATTTGCGCATGGATTTTTATCGCTGGAAAACGATACACTATTTGCTTACAAATGCACTAACAATTATTCTCCCGGCCATGAAAAAACAATTCTATGGAATGATTCACAACTAGCCATTGATTGGAAAGAAACGCAGCCAATTGTGTCGTCTAAAGATGCACAAGGAATTCATTTTTCTGATTTTAACAGTCCTTTCTAATTCATGGAAAATCCAATTCACTTTCTTTTATTTTTTTCACTAGGATTATTTTGCTGCTTAGTAATTAATCAGCTATTGCTAAGTTTTTCAGAATCATTAGGGATTAGAATAAAAAATGACATTACAGTAAGATGGAGCAATAGCTCCAAACCATCTTTGGGAGGCATTAGTATTTTTATAGGATTTTTAGGTGCATTAATTCTTTACATGATCATAACACCCAAAATAAATTTGTTTAGCCAAAAGGAATTTGTTTATTTATTTATCGCAGCATCTTTAGGTTTTTTAATGGGCTTAGCAGACGATGCCTATAATACCAGACCACTTCTTAAATTAATGATTCAAATTATTTGTGGCTTGTTAATTTCATACGGAGGGACGTATATAAAAATTACAGATGTATTATCCATTAATATTCTTTTCACAACACTTTGGGTCGTACTAATCATGAACTCCTTAAACATGCTCGATAACATGGATGGGATAACGAGTATTGTATGCCTGTTTATTTTTACGACCTGCTTAATAGCTAATTTTGTTTTTAAAATCGATAGCCACGGAGCATTGAATTTTATATTAATTACAATTATCGGCTCTCTTGTCGGCTTTTTGATTTTTAATATTCCACCTGCAAAAATGTTTATGGGTGACTCTGGTAGTCAGTTTTTAGGCTTGATGTGCGCCTTCTTTTCAATCAAATATATTTGGGAAATTTCTAATGTAGCCAGTGGAATTTCATTTTGGGAAATAACTTTAGCCGTGTTAATTTGTTTTACGGCACCTTGTATCGATACATTTACGGTCGTTTTGAACCGAATTAGAAATAAAAAATCACCGTTTATTGGTGGGAAAGATCATACAACCCATCATTTAGTGTATGCTGGTTTTTCGGAAAAGAAAGTGTTTTTTATTTTTCTACTGATTGGGTTAACCGCTAGCTTACTTTCCCTTTTACTACTTACTACCGATCAAGCAACTAGATGTTGGATAGCAATTCTTGTTTCCAGTTGGTTTGTTTTGATCTTTTATTTCCTTTACCGGAATACCATAAAATTTAAACAAAAAAACTCCATTTAAATTCCAACTATCTACCATGAAAATTTGGTGCGTCCTTCTTCTATTTCTTATTACAATTAGCTGCAAAGAGCAAAAGGAAAAGAATGTAACTCATTACTCAACTAAAGAATTCAACCAGCTCCCTCCTATTCCTTCAAAAATGGAACTTTTTGGAGAAACAATTGACCTAAGAGATGAAGATATTAGGGAGCGTTTAGACAACGAACTAATTGTAAATGCATACCTTCATAGTTCCACTAGCTTAATAATAAAAAGAGCAAATAGGTATTTTCCTGTTTTAGATCAATTGTTAAAAGACGAACAAATACCTAGTGATTTTAAATACCTATGTGTTATTGAAAGTAATTTAACACAAGCGATAAGTCCTGCAGGAGCAAGAGGATTTTGGCAATTTATGCCAGAAACAGCGAAAGAATATAACTTACTTATAAATAAAGAAATAGATGAGCGGTTGGATGTGCAGAGAAGCACACTTGCCGCTTGTGCTTATTTAAAAAAGGCGCACGCAGAATTCAAGAACTGGATTTTAGCAGCCGCTTCTTACAATAGAGGAATGGGAGGTGTTCGATCAGATATGAAATCACAATACACCAATAATTATTTTGACACTGAAATGAACAATGAAACAGGTCGCTATGTTTTTAGAATCATGGCCATGAAGTTAATCCTAGAAAATCCAAAAGCATATGGTTTTAACATTAAAGCTACTGATTTATACCCGGTAAGAAGCACACAAAAAGTTACCATTGATACACCAATACCTGATCTGGCACTATGGGCAAAAAACCAGGATGTGAATTTAAAAATTATCAGAAAATTAAATCCATGGTTACTCGCTAATTCGCTAACGATAAAACCTATAAACTATGTCATCACCCTTCCAAAAAGCTCCTATAATTTAAAAAAATACGTCGATTACAAACAATGAAAACGAAAGATACAGAAGGCGATTTTATTTCAATTTATGGTGCAAAAGAACATAATCTTAAAAACGTAGATTTACAAATTCCAAGGAATAAACTAGTAGTTTTTACCGGCTTAAGTGGCAGTGGAAAATCATCACTCGCCTTTGATACCATATTTGCAGAAGGGCAACGCCGCTATATTGAAACATTCTCTTCTTACGTCCGTCAATTTATCGGAGGACTTGAACGCCCCGATGTTGAAAAAATTGATGGGCTTAGCCCCGTTATCGCTATAGAACAAAAAACAGTTTCAAGGTCACCAAGATCTACCGTAGGTACAATCACTGAACTTTATGATTTCTTTCGACTTTTATTTGCTAGAGCCTCTACGGCTTATTCCTTTTCAAGCGGCGAAAAAATGGTCAAATATTCTGATGACGAAATTACAGATAGCATCTTAAAAGTCTACAACGGAAAAAAAATTGCGCTTTTAGCCCCTAAAGTGCGAGGTAGAAAAGGGCATTACAGGGAATTATTCGAACAAATACTTAGAATTGGTTTTACGAAAGTTAGGGTGAATGGAATCGTGCAAGATATTGTGAAAGGTATGCGCTTGGATCGCTATAAAATTCATGATATTGAGTTGGTTGTTGACCGAATAATTGCGAATGAAAAAGACAGACAGCGACTAAAAGATGCTGTACAAGTCGCTATGAAACACGGAGATGCTAGCATGATGGTTCTTGACTTAGAAACGAATAAAAGTAAATTTTTTAGTCGCTCCTTAATGTGCCCAACAAGTGGGATTAGTTACCCTGAACCTGAACCAAATTTATTTTCATTTAATTCACATTATGGTGCATGCCAAACCTGCAGCGGTTTAGGAGAAGTTAGCGCAGCTTCTATGGAAAAGATAATCCCTGATCCATCTAAATCAATTCGAAAAGGAGGATTTGCGCCATTAGGCGAATATAAAAAAAGCTGGATCTACGATAAAATCGAGCAGCTTGTCATAACAAATGGACTGACACTCTCCACTCCCCTCTCAGACTTTGACGAGGAATTACTAAAATTAATTCTCTATGGCAATGAGGACATGGAGCTACTTAATGAAGATAATACCCTACGTTTTGAAGGGATTATCAACTTTTTATCCAGGCATTCGGAAGAAAGTACAGCTGGAATTCAACGTTGGGCAAATACCTTCATGTACAAGAAACCTTGCGACGCCTGCAACGGATTTCGTTTAAGAAAAGAAGCCCTACAATTTAAAATTGGTGGCTTACACATCGGACAAATTGCATCGATGGACTTAAAAGAACTAGCCATATGGACAGGGAATATTGAAACCTATTTATCGAATGATCAAAAAATAATTGCATATGAAATAATTAAAGAAATAGGGGCTCGTTTACAATTTATCTTAGAGGTAGGACTGGAATACCTCACCTTGAATCGCTCATCCAAAGGTCTTTCTGGTGGGGAAGCTCAACGAATTAGATTAGCTACTCAAATTGGAACAGAACTAATCAATGTACTATATATTTTGGATGAACCTTCCATCGGATTACACCAAAGAGACAATTCAAAATTAATATCCTCTCTAAAAAAATTGCGAGATGCTGGTAACAGCGTACTTGTAGTTGAACACGACAAGGAAATGATGGAAGAAGCTGATTTCGTCGTTGATATTGGTCCCGAAGCAGGCATAAATGGAGGGAAAATAATGTATGCCGGTAACTACGCCGGAATGTTAAAATCGAATAGTCTTACATCTTCGTATCTGAATGGTGACAAGAAAATCGAAATACCATTAACGCGACGCGCTGGAAATGGAAAAAAAATTGTTCTCAAAAAAACAACGGGTCACAACTTAAAAAACGTAACCTTAACATTACCATTGGGAACCTTGACATGCATTACGGGTGTTTCTGGTAGTGGGAAATCATCCTTAATTAGTCATACGCTTTACCCAATCTTACTTAAACACATATACAAAGGCGTTCGTGAACCACTTCCCTATGAAAGCATTGAAGGATTAGAAAATATAGATAAAGTAATAGAAATAGATCAAAGCCCAATTGGAAGAACACCCCGATCAAATCCTGTTACCTACACAAAAGTATTTGATGACATTCGAAGTTTATTTGCCTCCTTACCCGAATCACAAATAAGGGGATATAAACCAGGAAGATTTTCGTTCAATGTTTCTGGAGGAAAATGCGAAACCTGCAATGGTGGTGGGATGCGTTTAATAGAAATGAATTTTTTACCGGATGTATACGTTAGTTGCGAAAACTGCCAGGGACAACGGTATAATAAAGAAACCATTGAAATAAAATACAAAGGAAAGTCGATTGCAGATGTACTTAACATGAACCTATCAGAAGCAGTTGTTTTCTTTGAAAATTTACCAAAAATTCATAAAGTACTTAGCACATTGAACAGTGTAGGTCTAGGGTATGTCACATTGGGACAGTCATCTACCACACTTTCAGGAGGAGAAGCACAGCGCATAAAATTAGCCAGTGAATTAACAAAAAAAGGAACGGGTAAAACCATTTATTTACTAGATGAACCATCTACAGGTCTGCACTTCGAAGACATCAAAATGCTATTAAAAGTGCTTCAGCGATTAGTTGATGAAGGAAATACGGTAGTGGTGATTGAGCATAATTTGGATATAATAAAAACGGCTGATTACATAATTGATCTAGGACCTGAAGGAGGAAAAGGAGGCGGTAAAATTTGCTGTGAAGGCACGCCAGAAATGATCATCAAAAAACATGCAGCCACATCGCACACTGCTTACTACTTAAAAAAAGAAATGCCGAATAAAAAATAATTTTTAAAAACGGCCTACAATTATATGTTAGACAAAAATTTGAAGTAATTTTGCATATAATTATTAAAAAAATAAATCTTTATATCATGGCATTAGAAATTACAGATCAGAATTTTGATGAGTTAGTAATGAATTCAACGCAACCAGTTGTTGTAGATTTTTGGGCAGAATGGTGTGGGCCATGTAGAATGATCGGTCCCGTTATTGAAGACATGGCAAAAGAATTTGAAGGAAGAGCTATCATAGGAAAAGTTGATGTAGATGCGAATTCTGAAGTTTCTGCCAAGTTTGGCGTTAGAAGTATTCCTACCGTTCTTTTTATTCAAAACGGAGTAGTTGTTGATAAATCAGTTGGAGCAGTTCCAAAAGCGACACTTACTGAAAAATTAAATGCCCTGTTGTCTTAACAACCCTTTAGCAATTAAAAATTGCTTATTTTTTCTTCAAAATGGATAATTTCTTTCGCCGCTTAAAACTTTATGGTATTGGTTTTGGCATTGGTTTAGTTTGCGTATTTCTTTTTTTTCGCAACAGGGGCTGTAATTGGCTTCCTGAGAATCGTGTAAAATCATCCATCATTGAGCGTGTAATTATTGTTCATGAAGATGAGATTTTAGCCTATAAAGCATTAGGGATAACGGATGTGCAACTCAATAAAATCATTCAAAATTCCTCTGTTTCTTTTTCTGAGAGCAAAAAAGAGGGAGAACCTAAAGCCTATAAATTAGCTGGTGAATTACCGAACGGCAAATCATTCAATTTCATTTTAACCTTACCAGATAGGAGTTGTGTATCGGAATTAATAATTAAACCCACTAAAATTGGTGAAGTAAAAAATCCTATCAAAGGAAAAGGGTATCCAGTTCTTTTTCAAAACAACAAAGAACTATTCTATTTAGGTAACGACAAAGAAATACTTTCTAGCTTAAAAAATATCGGAATTATTAAAAGCGAACAATTGCTGAAGTTGATTAAGAAAAATGGCTACATAGATTTTGCGAATTCTACCTTTAATAGTGAAAAATCATCCTACACTTGGGTCATTGACCAGCCAATAAATAAATTTTCAATTCAAACATCTTGGTATAAAGAAAAAATCGCTTTAACATCTTTCGATTTAGAAACGCCAAAAGAAAATCCTTAGTTAATTAAACCTATTCATGTTAATAAATTAATGGCTTGGGATGGCTCAATAATTCAATAATTAATACATTTGTTTTATGGAATTTTCGGCTGAACAAATCGCAGGTATATTAAATGGCGAGATCATTGGTGACTCGGCCATTATAGTAAACGGTTTAGCTAAGATTGAAGAAGGAAAAATAGGCACCTTGTCTTTTCTGTCCAATCCAAAATACGAAAGTTTTATTTATACTACTGAATCTAGTATCTGTATCGTTAATGCAAGCTTTCAACCAAGTAAATCGCTACCAAAAACATTAACCATCATCAAAGTAGCTGATGCTTATGCATGTTTTGCTAAACTTTTGGAAGTTTATAATAGTCTGTCGAAGAAACAAGCGCTTATTGAACAACCTTCCTACATTGATACAAGCGCTAAATTAGGAGAAGGAATCTATTTAGGAGCCTTCACTTATGTGGGAAAAAACGTAGAAATTGGTGATAACTGCACCATCTATCCGAATGTCTATTTGGGAGATAATGTGAAAATAGGAAAAAACACTACCCTTCATCCTAGCGTTAGTATTTATGATTCCTGTATTATTGGGGATGATTGCATCATTCATGCTGGGGTGGTAATTGGATCCGATGGATTTGGTTTTGCGCCAGATGAAAACGGTGCCTATCAAAAAGTCCCGCAAATTGGCAATGTAGTGATTGAAGATCAGGTAGAAATCGGCTCCAATTCAACCATTGATAGAGCAACCATGGGATCTACGATTATTCGAAAAGGAGTGAAAATTGATAATCTTTGTCAATTGGCACACAACGTTGAAGTGGGAGAAAATACGGCTATTGCTGCCCAAGTTGGTGTGGCTGGATCGGCAAAAATTGGGCAGCGTGTAATGATTGGTGGACAAGCAGGAATAAGTGGACACTTACACATTGCAGATGAAACGAAAATTGTAGCTCAATCGGGTGTGCCTTCAACGGTAAAGAGAGCCACCACCTTAATGGGATCCCCTAGCTTTCCAATTGATGATTTCAAACGATCATTTATTGGATTCAGGAAGTTGCCACAACTCATGAATAGAATTAGTGAATTAGAAGCAAAAATAGAAACGCTTATTTCAAAAAAAGATTAGCATGAAAGAAAGACAGTGCACCTTAAAAAACTCGGTGATTTTTAAAGGAATAGGATTGCATTCTGGCGAATTAGTAACCCTGGAAGTTTGTCCTGCAGATGAAAATCATGGGTATGTTTTTCAGCGAACAGACTTGCCCGGAGAACCGAAAATTAAAGCGGATGTCGATTTAGTTGTCGCCACCAATCGTGGGACGACATTAGAGTCAAAAGGAGCAAGAATTTATACCCCAGAGCATCTACTAGCAGCCTTGTGCGGTTGTCAAATAGACAATGTACTTATCAAGTTAAATGCTCCCGAAATTCCGATTATGGACGGTAGTGCAAAATTATTTGTTGAAGGCTTTTTGTCGACAGGAAAAGTGGAGCAAGATGCGGAAAGGGTGTATTTTGAGTTAAGTGAGAATATTCCTTGGGAAGACACAACTATTGGCGTGGAATTTTTGGCAATACCAGATAAAGAATATAGACTAACGGTAATGGTAGATTACAATTCACCCGTTCTTGGCACCCAACACGCTAGCATGTACCACATCGGTGAATTCAATGAGTCAATTGCTAAATGTAGAACATTTGTATTTTTGAGAGAATTAGAATATTTAGCTAGTAACAACCTTATTAAAGGTGGTGATTTAGATAATGCCATCGTATTAGTAGATAAGTTGGATGTTGATCAATCTGAGTTAGATCGCTTGGCGAAGCTTCTTGGCAAGGAAGAATTGAAAATTTCCATTGAAGGATTGGGTGTTTTGAATAGCGTTAAGCTTCAATATGAAAATGAACCAGCAAGACATAAACTATTAGATATTGTTGGAGACTTAGCATTGGTAGGCATGCCAATTAAAGCGCACATTTTAGCAGCAAGACCCGGGCATGCAGGCAACGTACGTTTCGCTAAAGTGTTAAAAGATCAAATTAAAAAACAACAAAATAAAGGAAGGGTATTTGACCTATCATTACCCCCATTATACAATAGCATAGCGATTGAAAAAATGCTACCCCATCGCTATCCTTTTTTGATGATTGATAAAATCATGGAAATAAATGAAAATTCTATTATTGGTGTTAAAAACATCACGATGAATGAACCAATTTTTACAGGCCATTTTCCAGGAAACCCTGTATTTCCAGGTGTATTACAAATTGAAGCTATGGCCCAAACGGGTGGTATTTTTGCCTTGAGCAAGGTGGAAGATCCTCATTTATATACCACCTACTTTATGAAAATAGATAAAGTGAAGTTCAAACAAAAAGTTGTTCCGGGTGATACGGTGGTTTTTGAGTTACATTTGCTCTCACCTATTCGTAGAGGATTGGTAGAAATGGGAGGCAAAGCTTATGTTAATGGCAACATGGTAATGGAGGCAGAAATGCTTGCCCTTGTAACGAAAGATAAAGAATAAATGAAGCATCCCCAATCGGTTATCTCTCCAAAAGCTCAATTACACGAAAGCGTAGAAGTAGGTCCTTTCACAATCATTCATGACAATGTTATCATTGGAGAAGGAACTAAAATTCACTCGAATGTTGCTTTATATCCAGGGACAATCATCGGAAATAATTGTGAAGTATACCCCGGAGCAGTAATTGGCGTAATTCCCCAAGATTTAAAATTTGAGGGGGAAAACACCACCGTGGAGATTGGAAATAATACAATAATTCGCGAATGTGTTACGATTCATAGAGCAACAAAAGACAAATGGAAAACGAGTATTGGGAACAATTGCTTGCTAATGACCTATGTTCATGTTGCCCATGATTGTCAAATTGGGAATAATGTGATTCTAGCAAGTTACACTGGCTTATCGGGGCACGTAACAATCGATGACTTCGCCATATTAGAAGGAAAAGTAGCCGCACAACAATTCGCACACATAGGTAGACACGCCTTTGTGGGTGGAGCATCGCTAGTGAGAAAAAATATTCCCCCTTTTATAAAAGCGGCACGAGAGCCATTAACGTTTGCAGGAGTAAATTCAGTGGGATTGCGTAGACGTGGATTTTCGGATGAGGAAATTAAAACAATAGAAGATATTTACCGCATCATTTACATTCAAAATAGCAATGTTTCTAAAGCTTTGGAAATTGTAAAAGAGACTATTGATCCGAGCGAAATAAGAGATGAGATTATCTATTTTATCGAAAGCTCAGATAAAGGAGTCATTAGAGGCATGATATAAAATGTTTAGCAAAGGAGAAATTGTAGAATTACAAATTACTGCGTACGCTTTCGGCGGACGAGGCATCGCAAAAATACCCATTGATGATTCGCATTTTATTGTATTTGTAGATAATACCTTTCCAGGACAATTAGTTCGAGCAAAAATTGATGTTAAGCGTAAAAATCATGCGGAGGCAAAATTAATTGATGTCATTACTCGATCCAAGGAAGAAATGGTATCCGAATACCAAGAAATTTCAGGGGGGCCATACATTTACGTTCCACCGGCACTGCAAGAAGAAGTTAAAGAATCTTCGACATTGGAAACATTTTCCAGGATCTCAGGCATAAAAAACATTAAAGAAAAGTACGACGGATTTATTTCCTCCCCCCATCATTACTTCTATAGGAATAAAATGGAGTATAGTTTTTCGTGCATTGAACATTGTGTACTAACAGGTGAAGAAAAAGACAATGCCTTTGCATTAGGATTCAAACGTAGAGGGACGTGGTGGAAAGTCGAAAGCCTAAATAAACCGAGTGGTTTATTTGATGAGGAATGGGAACAAAAATTAATTAACATTCGAGAATACCTTTTTAAAAGCAACTTACCAGCTTGGCACCCCCCAAAAAAGGAAGGTTTTTTTAGACATATCGTCATCAGGAAATCTTTTCAATCGAACTTATTATTAGTCAACTTAGTTACCTCGTCTGTAGGATTAAAGAAATTTGATCGTACGGCATTTGTTTCGTTCATGCTCGAACAATTTGGGGGACGGATTGCTGGAATTCAACATACCGTTAATGACAATGTGGCTGACCGCGCAAAAATAGAAAATGGCGATTCAAAGTTGCTTTATGGAAAGGCTAAGATTGAAGAGAAAATCAATGATTTAAGATTTGAAATCAGCATGGAAAGTTTTTTTCAAACGAATCCACTTTGCGCCGAACTACTTTACAATCGAGCGATAGATTACTTGTTATCAGATGCCATAGATCCCGACAGCGTCGTGTTAGATTTGTTTTGTGGAACGGGAACCATAGCCCAATTAATCGCAAAGAGAAATACTAAATTTTCTATCATTGGTGTCGATATTGTTCAAGAAGCAATTGAAGATGCGCGACGCAACACATCGATTAATGAATTAAAAAATGTGCAATTCATAGCCCTTGATGTAGGGAAATTCCTGAAAGAAAACCCTGATTTAGAAGGAAAAATAGCCGCGTTAATTTTAGATCCCCCAAGAGCAGGGATTGCACCGAAAACATTACAGAAAGTAATTAATTTGGGTGCAAAAGTTATTGTTTATATTTCATGCAATCCATCTACTCAAGCGCGCGATACTTCCTTACTACTTGATGCAGGATATAGCCTAGAAAACTATACGTTAGTAGACCAATTCCCGCACACTGGGCACATTGAAGCAATTGCTAAATTTGTAAAAAAATGAAAGTAGAGTTAATTTCCATTGGCGATGAATTACTAATAGGACAAACTATAAATACGAATGCCGCTTGGTTAGGTCAAATCTTAACACTTTTTGGTGGAAGAATTATCAGAACAAGTACCATTTCAGATCAGGATTCAGAAATAACAAGTGCGTTAGATGCCATTTCCGAAGAAATAGATTGTGTAATAATTACCGGTGGACTAGGTCCAACCAAAGATGACATAACAAAACATACCCTTGCAGCTTATTATGGATTAAAGCTCGCGATACACCAAGAAACGCTCACGCACATTGAAAATTACTTTGAGAAAAGAAATCGCCCAATGCTCGAAGCGAATCACCTACAAGCTATGTTACCAGAGGGTTGTATTGTCTTGCCGAATAAAAATGGAACCGCAGCAGGCATGTGGTTCAATCATAACAAGCAAATCATAATTAGTTTACCAGGAGTGCCATACGAAATGAAAAGAATCGTTGAAGAGGAACTACTACCATTATTAGCTAATCGATTTAAGGTGTCCACCCATTATCATAAAACAGCACATACACAGGGAATTGGCGAATCCTTTTTAGCAGAAAAGATTAAATCATGGGAAGAAGCACTACGAAAAGACGAACTACAATTAGCCTATTTACCATCACCTGGATATGTCAAATTAAGAATTAATTCATTCAAAGGAAACCAGGATAAAGCTAAAATAGACCGCTATTTTGAACAACTTGAAGAACTTATTCCCGAGGCGCTTTTTGGTTACGAAGGTGACACGCTGGTTAGCGTGATTGCAAAAAAATTAATTGAACAAAAATTAAGTATAGGAACTGTTGAAAGCTGTACCGCAGGATTATTGGCGCAACAACTTTCATCCATTTCTGGTGCATCGGATTATTTTGAAGGATCCATACTAAGTTACAGTAATAAGCTAAAAATAAAATTGGGGAACGTTAACGAAAAACTCATTATCGAAAATGGAGCTGTAAGCGAAGAAGTAGCGCGTTCAATGGCAGAAGAAGGAAGACAAACACTTGGCGTTGACATTTGTATTTCTACGACTGGAATTGCAGGGCCAACAGGAGGAACGGCAGAGAAACCAGTTGGTTTGATTTGGATAGCCATTGCAACAAAAGAGAAGACCTTTGTGAAATCATTTCATTTTGGTGATAACAGGGATAGGAACCAACAAATGATGGTTGCAACGGCTCTAAATTTCTTACGCTTTGATGTTTTGAAAAACCCGATAAGCCCCTCGATTTTTAAATAATTACACAATAAATAAACATCAGCTATTTTGGTTAAAGATTGGTAAGATGTGAATTGGAATACGCAAAATCAAAAAAAGATTAAATTTAAGTTGTATTAATTGTAAAAAATTCTTTTCTTTGCACCCGCTTATAATAATACAAGTAAAAAAAAAAACATGTCTCGAGTTTGTCAATTAACAGGAAAGTCAGTTATGGTAGGAAACAACGTTTCCCACTCTAAACGCAGAACGAAGCGTCGCTTCTTCCCAAATCTTATCACAAAAAAATTCTTTATTCCGGAAGAAGATAGATATGTTACCTTGAAAATATCAACCTCTGCGTTGCGTACGATCAATAAAAATGGTCTAGTTGCTTGCTTGAAAAAAGCAAAACAAAAAGGGTATTTAAAATAAATCCTAATAAAATAGCATTAAGTAAATAGAAATGGCAAAGAAAGCAAAAGGTAATAGAATCCAAGTTATACTAGAGTGCACAGAGCACAAAACAACTGGCATGGCTGGAACATCTCGATACATTACCACCAAGAATCGTAAAAACACACCTGATAGATTGGAAATTAAGAAATTTAATCCAATTCTTAAGAAATATACACTTCATAAAGAAATTAAATAACTAAACCATGGCAAAGAAAGTTGTAGCATCCCTACAAAAAGGTGGTGGAAAAGAACATACGAAAGTTATCAAAATGGTAAAGTCTGAAAAGTCTGGATCCTATACTTTCAAAGAGGAAATCGTTCATAACGACAAGGTTAAAGAATGGTTTACTAAAAACTAATTATTGGATTAATTCAATTATAAAGCTTCCTTCAAAAAGGGAGCTTTTTTTTTAAACTTTTATGGGCTTATTTGATTTTTTTTCTCGACCTAAAAAAGAAACCCTAGACCAAGGTTTAGAGAAGACGAAGCAGTCATTTATTTCTAAAATAGCCCGTGCCGTTATCGGGAAATCACGTGTAGACGATGAAGTTCTCGATAAACTAGAAGAGCTTTTAATCACTTCTGATGTCGGCGTAGAAACCACCCTCAAAATCATCAAAAGAATTCAAGAACGAGTATCCAGGGACAAAGTCCTGAATACCGAAGAAATTCAACAAATTCTTAAGGAAGAAATTAGCTTATTACTAGAGGAAAACCCATTGAAAGAATTTGGGGCAGCACATTCACTTGAGTTGGAAAGCAAAAAACCATATGTAATTATGGTAGTGGGTGTCAATGGAGTTGGAAAAACAACCACCATCGGTAAACTAGCTTACCAATTTAAACAAGCGAATAAAAAAGTGGTACTTGGTGCAGCAGATACGTTTAGAGCAGCAGCAGTTGAACAACTAATTATATGGGCTGAGCGAGTTGGTGTGCCAATTGTACAACAGGGAATGAATGCCGATCCCGCTAGTGTGGCTTTTGACACCTTACAATCTGCAAAATCTCAAGATGCTGATGTTGTCATAATTGATACCGCTGGACGATTACATAACAAGATCAACCTAATGAATGAGTTGACCAAAATAAAAAAGGTCATGGAAAAAGTGGTTCCCGGTGCACCTCATGAGATCCTTTTGGTTATTGATGGTTCAACAGGTCAAAATGCTTTCGAACAAGCCAAACAATTTTCACTGGCAACAGAAATAAACGCACTTGCCGTTACTAAATTAGACGGGACAGCAAAAGGAGGCGTGGTTATAGGTATCTCTGATCAAATGAGTATACCGGTAAAATATATTGGTGTTGGTGAAAAAATGGAAGATCTACAACTCTTCGACAGAACCGTTTTCGTTGAATCATTATTTAGCGAAGATTAAAAAAAGATAACACACAATTATTTTTAGATTTCTAGCTAATATTTTCAAATTACTTAAATTTAACAAAATTTTATTTTTTCATATTAGTTGAAATATATCTGAACATGCTAAAAACTTTTACCCTACGATTCAATACCCTCCTGTTATTTTTCACCATTTTTATAGGAACAGAATTACATAGCCAATCATGGGTAACTATGATGTTAGATCCTAACGCGAATTTTTATACTATCCAAACGACTTTTAATAATTATTGGGCCGGAAAAACAATTGAAAAAGGAAAAGGATACAAAGCATTTAGACGATGGGAGGCCTACATGGAACCACGTGTATATCCTTCTGGAAACACCACCCTACCCTCACAAACTGCCAAAAACTACAAGCAATGGGAAGCGGACTTAGCCGAAGCAGGCATTGTGAAATCAGTATCGGGTAATTGGTCATTAATGGGTCCGATAGGAAAACCAGTTGGTGGCGGAGCTGGTAGATTAAATTTCATCCGAATTCACCCAACAATTGCCAATACTATTTATGTTGGTGCTGCGGACGGTGGATTATGGAAAACAACCAATGGAGGTACTAGCTGGACAACAAATACCGATTTATTAGGCGTAATTGGTTCCTCAGATATTGCTTTTGATCCTACCAACCCTTCGATTATGTACTTAGCCACCGGTGATTCTGATGGAGGTGATTGTTACAGTATAGGCGTGTTGAAATCAATCGATGCAGGAGCAACTTGGCAAACAACTGGCCTTACATGGAATGCGTCACAAGGTAGAAGAATCGCCAAAATATTAATAAACCCGACCAACCCACAAATAGTAATGGCTTTTGGAAGCTCTGGGATTTACCGATCAACCAACGGTGGAACAACGTGGACACAACCAACTGGGACATTTACCGGCATCAAGGATGCCGAAATGAATCCTGGGGATGCAAACATTCTGTACGCTGCAGGAACAATTTTCAGTCGATCCATAGACGGCGGCTTGAATTGGGCGACTGTCACAACAGGATTAACAAACATATCTCGTTTATCAATTGCGGTTACACCCGCTAATAATGCGTATGTATATGTCCTCGCTGCTAATAATACCGATGATGGCTTTTTAGGTCTGATAAGATCAACTGATAATGGCGCAACATTTACCACACGATCAACAACACCCAATATTTTAGGTTGGGATAACGGAGGAGATACTGGTGGCCAAGGCTGGTATGATTTAGCAATCGGAGCTTCTACAACCAACAGTCAAGAAATTATGATTGGAGGCGTAAACATGTGGCGATCCACTAATGGAGGGACATCTTGGACCTTAAACTCTCATTGGACAGGTAATTATAGCAAACCATATGCTCATGCAGACATTCACGATATTGTATATTTAAACGGTACAACAGCCTACTCTGCCAATGATGGAGGCTTATTTAAAACTACGAATAATGGCACCGCATGGACAGATATTAGTTCCAATTTAGCCATTGCACAACAGTATAGACTTGGGCTCTCCACAACAAATCCTAATTTAATTATTACGGGACATCAGGACAATGGCACGAATCGTTACAATGGTACAAATTGGACACGAGTATATGGCGGTGATGGCATGGATTGCTTCATCGATCGGACAAACAATAATAATATGGTTGGGTCCTATGTTTATGGCGATTATTATCGATCTACAAATGGCGGGACCTCTTTTACAACTATAATGACAGGTATTCCAGCCGGAGGAAAATGGCTAAGTGTTATTCACCAAGATCCCGTAACGGCAAACACGTATTATGCTGGTGGGAGAGCCGCTTTATATAAAACAACCAATTCAGGAACCGCATGGACAGCACTTGGAACCCCGACAGGAACTGGTGACATCATTGAATTTGCCATAGCACCTAGCAATAATCAAGTAATTTACGCCATCAAATCCGGAGCTAGTGGCGTATCTAAATCAACTAATGGGGGAACCTCATTTACAGCTGTATCAACCGGATTACCAACAACTTCCACTCCCACTTATATCACCGTTTCAAATACGAATCCGAATTTTGCGATTGTAACGTATTCTGGATATACGGCAGCAAACAAAGTATTTAAAACGACCAACGGAGGAACAAGCTGGACAAATTTATCTACAGGATTACCAAACATTCCGGTAAATTGCGTGGTGTACAGTAACAATTCAGCATTAGATGCTTTTTACATTGGGACAGATTTAGGCGTTTTTTACCGAGATAATAACCAGAGTTCGTGGATTGTATTTAACACCGGGCTACCAAATGTAGTAGTAAGCGATCTTGAAATTTATTATCCAACTTCCAGATTGCGCGCCGCAACATATGGAAGAGGCACATGGGATAGCGATTTGTATACTATCGTTCCACAAGTTCCAGTTGCCAATTTAACAGCAAATGCCACAACAATTTGTATGGGTAATAGTGTAACTTTTACATCAACATCAAGTGGAATACCAACTAGTTATGCTTGGACATTTCCAGGAGGTACGCCATCAACGAGTGCTAGCTCATCGCAAATCGTTTCGTATTCAACTTCAGGCACCTACGATGCTACCTTGATTGCAACCAACTCACAAGGATCAGATACCATTACCATTACGAATTATATAAATGTACTAAGTGGAAATGGTCAAGCCCTTCCGCTAATTGAAGGATTTGTAAGTGCCACCTTCCCTCCTACCAATTGGCTACTTAATAACCTTGACGGAAATATTGGTACTTGGGAAAGAATAACCAATGCAGGTATCATCCCAACAACTGGAAATGCTATGTTGTTTAATAATTACAACTATGATGACCGAGGAAATAGCGATGAAGTATGGACGCCACGTCTAGACTTTAATGGACTATTCAATGCAAAACTGACTTTTGATGTGGCACACGCTGCATATAACACCATTTATATCGATGGCTTAGAAGTTTTAGTTTCCAATGATTGTGGCGCCACTTTTACTTCCGTTTACAGTAAATCAGGGATAATATTAGCAACAGTACCAACGACAAACACTTATTTTACACCGACGGCCGGACAATGGCGTAATGATACCATAGACTTAAGCCAATACATCGCCCAAGAAAATATAATTATAGCATTTAGGAACCTGGCTGGTTATGGAAACAATATATACCTTGACAATATCAATATAATAGGAGATCCAATTCCCGTTCCACCTACCGCCAACTTCACCTTTACACCAAACAATTCGATTTGTACGGGTGATACTGTTTATTTCCAAAATACATCATTAGGAGATGCTGGAACAGTATTATGGTCATTTGACGGTGGTAATCCAGCTACTTCCACCCAAAACAATCCAGTAGTTGTTTACAATGGAACAGGTAGTTTCAATTCAAATCTTATCGTTACAAATTCCGTTGGTATCGATAGTATGGAACAGCAAAATAGTATTGTTGTAAATGAAACACCAAGTATCAATAGCGTTAACAACCAAACGATTTGTCTTGATGCATCACTAACTTCCATTGTATTTAGTGGTAGTAATGCTGGCACCATTTATACCTGGTCCAATACCAATCCAAGCATAGGATTAGCAGCATCCGGAGTAGGTACAATCAATTCATTTCTTACACAAGCAGCAGGCGTTGCTATCATAACTGTTTCGCCGAGTTTGGGGAATTGTACAGGTGTGGCAACCAACTTTACCATCACCGTAGAGGATTGCGCTAGTTTAGCGGAGAATACGAATTCCAATGAATTAATTATTTATCCAAATCCTACTAATGGTTTTTGCGTTCTAACCTGCGAATCAAATCTAATCGGTCAAGTAGTTACTATTTACGATGTAGACGGAAAAGTGGTGTTTACGGATGTTATTTCCACACAAGAGAAGCTGATCAATATGAATAATATTGCAGCAGGAATCTATTATTTAAGCATTCAAAATCAGGGTGGGTATAGAGGAAGAATTGTGAAATACTAAATAACTAGTGAAAAGACTCTTCTTTTTATAGTTGCTACTTATTCCCCTGAACTAAAACCCAATCTACCCAAGCATCTACTTGGTCGATAGAAGTTGGACGAAGGATAATTTCGCGCTTGTTGTTGAGAAGATAAACGGTAGGCGTTCCAAAAACATAATAATCCTTCACCACAGGACTCTCCCATTTCATAAAATCACAATAGGTGAAAAAAGGATAAGATTTTACCGCTTGCTCAAAAACAGCTTGATCCGTATCTAAAGAAATATAAATCACCTCTACACCCAAATTTCGCCATTTCACATAGTTTTGTATCGCTTTTGGTAATTCTTCTTTGCACTTGGGACACCAACTTGCGCCAAAAACCACCAAGGTATATGGCGTAGTTAAATTTGTGAGACGACTAAACATGTTTTGGTTCATCCCGTTCAAGTAGGTGTTTTTGCCAAAAACGATATCTGGCGCGATGTTGCCTTTCTTCATGGAGCGGTAGCTCTCAAGTTGCTTGGCTAAATCAGCATTAAGCGTGCAGCTCGTTTCATTGAGCGCTTTAAGGGCAAGGTATTCGGAAGCTTGGAACAATGAATGTCTTTCGAGTAAATCAAAAAGATAATTGGTAACTTCATTTAAGCGATCCTCATTTTTAACAAGATACATAAACATGGCATCAATCGATGTTTTCATTTCGATAAAAACCGAATCCAAGGACTTGCCGCTATTCTCCAATAGCCAAAAATGACTTTCGATAGCATCTTTAAATAAACCGCTTTTATAAAGACGAGCATTGGTATAATCTAATTGTCTAAAAGCGGCAATCGTTGCCGGTATTTCTTCCGTGCGGTATTGCGCAATCGTGGAAACATCACTCACTAATTTTCGGGTGGGTAAAAACCAACTTACATAACTCCCTGTAGGTAAATTCGATAAAAATGAGGCATCTTCCTCTTTGATTCGTTTTTTTTCTGCTTGAATATTCCCAATAGGTGTTTTTTGTATTGAAAACAATGGATCCAAGCTATAAATTTTCTCCAAATAAATCCATGCACTCAAGGCCTGTTCCCTGCGAGGATGCTCTTTAGCGTATTGCTCAAACAAGAGATTTTCTTTTCCTTTTTTGACGTGAATGGTTTCCACAGCACTTAATGCTTCACCAGTAATTTCTACCTCCTCCCCAGTTAATAGTACAAACAGCGGTTTTTCATCAGAGGAAATCAGGTAAGCGACACCGAAATCTTCCTTAGCATACGAAAGTTTGAAATTCCCTTTTCCATCGATAGTAGCCGTTGAAATGGGATAGGTTTTTAGGCCACTAAATCCTTCTAAACGAATCAATTGATTTGCCAATAAGGAAAAATTTCCTCGTATAGATTGTGCGAAACTTGATAGAGAAATAAGAAGAATTGAGAAGATAAAGAGGTGCTTTTTCATAGATAATAAAATTAATGATTTCTTTTTGAATGCTCGTTTTGTTAGCACAGAATATTTTTGTGATGATTCGCTTTGAAGATGAAAGCTAGGAGGGTGCTTCTCTCGATCTAACGTGTCTCTCGACTCCGCTCGATTCACTAACAAGAGCACATCGAGCGGAGTCGAGATGCGCTCGATTCACTAACAAGAGCACATCGAGCGGAGTCGAGATGCGCTCGATTCACTAACAAGAGCACATCGAGCGGAGTCGAGATGCGCTCGATAAGCTTTATTAAAGCTAGCCGAGTGTTCCGCTCGATTCACTCAAAGGGCATCGAACCAGGATGCTTCCCCCTCCGCCTAGGCTGAGAAGGGGGATAAAGGGGGATGACGCTACAACTTTTTAATACATAATCCGTGTCTATCGATTCACTAAACAAGCATCGAGAAAGCTGGTCGAGCGGAGCCGAGAAAAGCGTGCTAAAGCCAGCCGAGATGCACTCGATAAGCTGACGGACCAATTTTAGAAGTAGTGCAAGGGCAGATGAGCGTTTACAACATTTAAATGTTAGCTATAGGATCGATGGTTTTGCAGTTTCGAATAAACTGTGAAGTGAAATCTGCCAAGAAATGTGGTATATTCAACAATCCGTCTCTAAATTGTAAATTTTTCAGTGAGTAACGA
>Ga0247834_1000825_pt1 | contig 57080 bp, 37 predicted proteins | sample LaCruzMarch2015__8_FD_187118 | JGI IMG/M metagenome (GOLD analysis project Ga0247834, IMG submission 187118) | Freshwater microbial communities from meromictic Lake La Cruz, Castile-La Mancha, Spain - LaCruzMarch2015_12m | ecosystem: Environmental > Aquatic > Freshwater > Lake | place: Spain...
CGCGGGCGTGGCCCCTGGCCTGGTGGCCCGCGTCCTCGAGTTGCGCGCGCGTGTTCGGCGGGTGCGGGGCCAGTTGTCGTCGTCAAAAGATGATCTGACCCAGGCCCTCGTCCTCGCCCGTCGGGCCCGGGACCGCACCCTCGAGGGCCGGGCCCTGGCCAACCTCGGCACCCACGCCATCGCCGTCGGCGACCTCGACGCCGCCCGCGTCGCCTACGACGAAGCCATCGCCATCGTGCGCGAAGTCGGCGACGTGCGCCTCGAAGGCCGCTGCGTGGGCTTCTACGGCCTCCTCGAAGAAGACAGCGGCCACCTCGACGTCGCCGCCGACCACTACGAGACCGCCATCGCCATCCACCAGCGCACGGGGGACCGCCGCTATGAGGGCATCCACCAGACCCAGCTGGGGCGCGTGCGCCTCGGGCAGGGCCGCCTCGACGACGCCAAGGAGCTCTTCAAGCGTTCTCTGGTCATCCATCGCGAACTGCACAACCGCCGCCAGGAGGCCCTCGCGGTGGCCCTGCAAGGCGACATCGCCGTCAGCGAAGGCAGCGTCATCGACGCCGTCATGCTCTGGTCGCGCGCGGGCAACATCGGCCGCGAAGTGGGCGACCCAAGCCTCCTCGCCATGGTCCACGCCCGCCTGGCCGCCGCCGACCGGGCCCAGGGCCACGACGCCAAAGCCCACACCATCGTCGTCGACGCCGCCCTGCCGCGCCTGGACGACGCCCAGGTGAAGACCGCCGTCGCCGTGCTGCGTGGGGCTGCCTCACCATCACCAACGGTCCAGGTCGCCGCCGCCGATCGGGTCCGCCGGGCCCTGTTTCCCGCGTGAGCCGCACCGCCATGATGATGGTGATGGCCGCGATGGCCGCGCTGTCGACGTCGTGCGCGACAGCAGTCCCCGTGCCGTCGTCGCCGTCGTCGCCGTCGTCGACCGTGGCCAAACGCACCGAGCGCGAGAGCACGCACGACGTCGAACGTGACGCCGCCATCGCGGCCGCCCGGGCCACCCTGCCGCTCTTCCTCGCCCGCCTGGCCAAAGAGACCGAGGCCACCGTCGTCTACGGCGCCCGCGTCGAGGTCGACGGCCACGACGTCTGGCTGGATTCCGTCATGCGCCGCGGCGAACGCCTCGCGGGCATCGTCGACGGTGGTGGCGACAATGGTGGCGACGTCGTCGACGGCGGACCCGTGCCCGGCAGCGTCATCCTGGTCCCCCTGTCAGCCGTCATCGACTGGGCCATCGGGGTCGGTGACGCCGTCGAGGGCGGCTACACCCTGCGGCTCGAGCGCTCCCGCCTGAACGCGGCGGACCAGGCCGCCTTCGACGCAGCCCTCGGGGCCCCGTTCGCGCCGTTGCCAGCTGCGCCGCTGCCTGCTGCGCCGTAGTCAGTACCGTCGTCGTCAGCGGTCGTCGGCCGGGGTGTCGCTGCCGAGGACGCGCCCAAGCACCGAGCTGATGACGGTCAACACCACCACCATGACGACGGCGGGCAACAGACCGTTGACGTGGAAGCCGTCGACGAGGCGCGCTGCCAGGCCCACGCAGGCGGCGTTCACCACCAGCAGGAAGAGCCCCAGGGTCACCACCGTGATGGGCAACGTCAGCAGCACCAGGATGGGGCGCACGACGGCGTTGATGATGCCGAGGACGGCGGCCACGGCGAGGGCGATGCCGAAGGACTCCACCGCCACACCGGGCACGATCCACGCCGACACGCTGACGGCCACCGCCGACAGCAGCCACGTGATCAACAACCCGCTCAAACCCTGACGACGCTGAACCAACATGTGTGCTCCCGATGGTGTCGGCGACGGCCGAACGCCCATGATCGTCACGGGGGCGCCATCAACAAGCGGTCGATGGGTCTTTGGTTGGCGCCACAGCCAGTCCTGACGCATCGCGTCCAATCATGCTCCGCCAGTCGGGGGCCACGGCGGCGTCGGAACGCCACTTCCGCGCGACCCTGCGTCCTTGCGAGGCCTTGTCAGCGCCACCTTCGTGTACGACAAGGTGCGCAGAGGTCTGACATGACGCGTCTCCCGATCCGCCTCGCTTCCCTGGCCACCCTGCTCCTCGCCCTCGTCGTGGGGTGCACGCCCGGTGGCTCCGCCGCCGACGGTGCCGGCGAAGGCGAGGGTGAGGGCGAAGGCGAAGGCGAAGGCGAAGGCGAAGGCGCTGTCGTCGCCATGGGGGCCGCCTGCTCCTGCGACACCGACTGCGAGAGCACGGGGGACAACGCCGGGGTCTGTGTCTACGGCGTTTGCTTCCAGACCGCGTCAGCGGCCGCCTGCAGCGGCGATGGCTCCACCGATGAATGCCAGGCGGGCTCCCGCTGCTGGCCCCTCGTCGACGGCGGTCCTGGCCTGTGCTGGCCCGACTGCAGTGCCCACACCTGCAGCGGCACCTGCGACGCCGACGACTCCTGCGCACCGTCCACGGGCGCCACCTGCGACGAGACCTGCACCGACAACTGCTTCAACGGTGCCGAGGGTGAAGGTGAAGGCGAAGGCGAAGCCGTTGACCTCGGGGTGCCGCCGCCGCCGCCGACGGTGAGCTGCGCCGACATTCCGTCCTTCGAATGCACCGTCGCCGGCGGCACCACCGCCGCCATCGAAGCCTTCTGCGGCGAACTCATCACCTTCGATCCCCGCCAGGGCGATGGCTACGACGACTACGCGATCAACGGCGAAACCAGCACCAACCAGTACCGCAGCTTCATTCGCCGCGACGTCGCCATGCTCGTCAAATACGCCGCCGCCCACACCCGCTGCACGGCGGCCAACTGGGACTTCGGCACGAGTGTCCTCGCGCTGGGCGACATGAGCGAGGCCAACGGCACCATCCCCGGCACCAGCGACGGCGAGCCCGGTCATCCCGCCGGCAGCCACGAGCGCGGCTACGACATGGACATCGGCTACTACCAGCTCGGCGTCAGCAACAACCGCCTGCGCGAGATTTGCCCCCACACCGAAGGCGGGCAGGAGGCCTACCACTGCACGGGCGCCCCGACGTCGCTGGATGTGTGGCGCACCACGGTGTTCATCGGCCGGCTGATGGACTCGCCCCAATACCTCACCGTCGGCGTCGACGGCCGGGTGGCCCCCATCCTCAAGGAGGCCGCCGTCGTGCTGTGTCGTGAAGGCATGTTGAGCGGCAAGGCGTGTGGTGCCCAGGGGTTCGCCGCCGGTCAGAACCGCTTCGGCGCCGGCCTGTCATTTGATACCAGCGAGGCCAGCGACATCGGCTGGTTCTATTTTCACCACCACCACCTGCACCTGAGCATCATCGACAAGCTGGGCAACATCCTGCCCAACTGGTGAGTGTTCAGGTCGTCGTCGTCGTCGCCAGAGCCCGGCGCATGAGGATGGCGGCTTCGCGCTCGCCGTCGCCGCCGGGCAGGGCCGGGTAGTAGGCGGGGCGGCGGCCGACGACGACAAAGCCGTGGCGCATATAGAGGGCCTGGGCGCCGTGATTGGAGGCCCGCACTTCCAGCCACAGCGACGTCGCCGGCGTCTGCGACCGCGGAAGGGCCAGCTGTGCCGCGGCCTTCAGCAGGGCGTCGGCGTGGCCCCGGCGGCGATGCTCGGGGTGGGTGGCGATGTTCAAGATCCAGCGCTCGTCGACGATGGCGCGGGCGACGCAGTAGGCCACCAGCACGTCGTCCACATGACGGCCGAGCACCACCGCCTCGTCGTGGACCAGCTCCAGCAGCAGGGCATCTTCAGTCCAGCCGATGGGCTGGGCTGCCTGCTCAAGGGCGACGAGCACCCCGAGATCGTCGACGGTGAGGCGACGACAGCTGTCAGGCATCGCTGGCCACAACGACGGGGACGGTACCTTTGGCTTCAGCAGCGGCTTCGGCTTCTTCGGCCGCGGCGTCGGCGTCGGCTTCGTCGATGGTCAGCTTGGAGGCGGCCAGGATGCGGCTCCACAGGGCCGAGCGTCCGTCGCGGCTGATGGCGGAAACCACCACGACGTCGTCGGGGCTCACGCCGAGGGCTTTGGCGATGACCTTGGTGTGCTCGCGGTGCTTGCTCTTTGGCACCCGGTCGGCCTTGGTGCCGACGACGATGCGGGTGGGCGTCAGCACGCTCATCTGCCGCCAGGTCTCGATGTCCTGGGGCGTGGGCGCGTGGCGCAGGTCGAACAGGTGCACGAGGGCGCTGAGGCCCGAGCGCTGGCTCAGGTAGGTCACGAGCATCTGCGACGTCTTCATTTGCTGGGCTTTGGGCATCTTGGCGAAGCCGTAGCCGGGCAGGTCGACGAGGGTCATGTGCTTGAAGGTCCGGCGCAGCTGCAGGGTGACGCCAAACTGGTTGAGCAGTTGGGTGTGGCCCGGCGTCTTCGACGTCTTCACCAGGTTCTTTTTGAGCAGCAAGGCATTGAGCAGCGACGACTTGCCGACGTTGCTCTTGCCCAGAAACGCCACCTCGGGGGCATCGGGGGACAAGGGCGGCATGGTCTCGATGCCGGGGTCCGAGCGCAGAAACACCGCGTCTTTGACGGCGATCTCGACGACGGCGGGCTTGGGGCGTCGCACTTTGGCGAACGCCGCCGCTGGTGGCGCCACGGCGGCGTCGGGTGTTTCTCGGTCTGGGGTCATCGTCTCGGTGTAGCCGAAGAAAACGCACAAGACATGCGGCTTCTCACGGCCGCGACGCCAGCGTCAGGAGAGCAAGGGCAGCGACAACAGCGTGCCCGGTCGCGAGCGCAGCGAGGCGGTACCCGGCCGCCCGCGAGGGCACATCGTACGCAGCCTCAGGTCGCCGCAGCCGGCGCAGCCGGCAACAGCGACCTGAGTCGGCGTCAGCCGGAACCGTAGCTGTGGAGGCCGTCGGCGAACCAGCCGAGGTTCACGCCCAGAAAGCCGGCGAGGATGACGAAGAAGCCCAGGGCGCCGATGACGGCGGCGGGCACGCCCACCCAGCCGTGGGTGATGCGGCCGTGCAGGTACACCGCGTAGACAATCCAGATGACCAGAGCGCCGGTTTCCTTCGGATCCCAGCCCCAGTAGCGGCCCCAGGCGTAGTGGGCCCACAGGGCGCCTGTGACGAGCACAATGGCCACCAGGGCGAAGGCGATGAGGATGCTGTAGTAGGCGGCGCGGTCCAGGCGGGCGGCGTCGGGCAGGCTCTGACGCAGCGCATCAGGCTTGAGGATCCCGAGGAAGATCACCAGTTGGGCGACCCAGCCGATGCCAAAGAGCGCGAGGTCCCATTGGGCAGACTGGATGGCCAGGCGCCAGGGGCCGGGGGGCATCAGGGTCTTGGCCGTCTCCGCCGCCACCTGCACGTCGAGCTGGGTGGTGGCGTTGATGATGATCAGGGCGATGGTGGCGGTGCTCGCGCCGAACGCCAGGGCGAAGGCCCCAAGGGCAGCCCCCGTGGGCACATCCTGCGTCTTGCGCTTCATGGCCAACAGGACGATGGCGACGACGCTGATGACGACGGTGGCCAGCATGAGCTGCCCGACAAACGGCGACGGCACGTAATAGGGGGCAAAGTTCTCGCCCATCATGCGGCCGGCGGGGATGAGCTCACCGCCCATGACCTTCAGGAGCTTGACCTTGTAGTCGGCGGTGGTGAACAGCTGCACCCCACGACCGAGCAGCAGGTACAGGCCGACGTTGACGCCGAGGATGCCGGCGGCGACGGCCGTCAGCGACACCCGCTGCTTGGCCTTGAGCAGGAACAGCAGCGAGAAGATCGCGCCGAGGGTGCCGGCGGCGTAGCCGATGGCCGAGCTGATCACGTGGATCATGATCCACCACGACTGCAGGGCGGGCACGAGGGGCTTGATGGTGGCGTCAGACGTCAATGACGCCAGGCCCATGGCGGTCAGGGCGAGGCCGACGGCGAGGATGCCCGCGAAGCGCACCCGGAACTTCACCTCGGAGACGAGGAACACAAAGATGATGCCCCACGCCATGTAGACGAGGATCTCGTAGAGGTTCGACCACGGCGGGTGCTGCGTGTAGACGACGAAGCGCTGGGCGCCAGCGAGGGTCAGGCCGGTGGCCCGCTCGGCGGCCGCAAGCTCCACCAGACCGGCCTCGTGCCAGCGCACCACCATGCCGGCCACCTGCAGCAGGAAGCCGGTGGTGACGACGACAGTGCCCACCTTGCGCAGGATGAAGCGCTTGGTGACGAGGTTGGCCACATAGAGCAGCAACCCCGCAAAGTAGGCTGCAAAGCAGATATTATAGAATGTCGTGCTTGAGATGTTCACGTCGACTCCTTCGTCGTCACGTCGTCACTGCCGTCATTGCTGTTGCTATTGCTGCTGCTGCTGCTGCTGGTCTTGCCTTGCTTGCGGGCTTCGCGCAGGGCCCGGGCCCGGTCTTTCTGGCTCTCGCCTTCGCCGAAGGCGATGACGAGGACTTCGCGCAGCTTGGCGAACTCTTCTTCGAACGCATATTGGTGGCGACGGGCAGCGCCGGCGACCACGAGGTCGTAGCCACCAGCGGCGCCGGCCGCAGGCACGAGGCGGGCCCAGTAGCGACGGTGGCTCATGAAGAACGCCATGAACATGCCGACGAACATCACCAGGAAGCCGAAGAAGACCCAGGGGATGAAGGGCACGCGGCCCACCTGGATGCCGGTGGCATAGACCTGATCGAAGCCGTGGAACTGGACCTCGTACTGGTCACGACGGACGTCGCGGTCAAAGGTGGGGTAGGAGCGAAACACCACGAAGTTGGTGGTCTTGCCGTCGGGGAAGACCTGCTGCACGCGGACGGCGGGGCCGAGGCCGGCGTAGTCGGGGATGGTCTCGATGGGCAGGAAGGCCGTGCCGTCGGCGAGGACGGTCTTTTCGCCGATGTTGAGGTCGAACTGCCGACGTTCGCCGCCGCGGGGGCCGATGTCGAGCTTGACCCGCTGGTCGCCAGGGATCGGGTTGTAGGACGCCTGGTAGAACGTGTAGCCCTTGTACTCGAGGGGGTCGTTGACCTGGATGGTCTTGCGCAGCACCGGGTTCACGGGGCTCGCGGGGTCCCACACCGTCAAATCGCTCTCGAACTCCATGGGCGCGCCGTCGATGAACGTCTTCAGGCGGAAGTCTTCACAGCGGATGTCGAAGCCGAGGTCGTGGGTGTAGGGCATGCGGCCCGGGCCCCACACGCGCACGAGGCGGGCGTTTTTCTCCTCGCTGATCATCATCATCCCGTCGATCTTGGTGAAGTTCACCAGGATGCCGCCCGTGAAGATGGTGATGAGCCCGAAGTGGATGATGTAGACGCCGAAGCGGGCGAAGCGGTGGCGCTCGAGGAAGAACCAGCTCGTGCCATCCCGCTCGTCGACAAACATGCGGCGGCCAAAGATGGCCCCCACGACCTTCTTCACCTTGGGGATGTCCGCCGACGTCACCGTCGTGCGGTAGGTCTGCTTGATGCCCTTGAGCTGCTGGTCGCTGAGGTGTTTGCGGGGGTACAGGGCGTCGAGCCAGATTTTGGGGAAGCGCTCGATGGAGCAGGCGGTAATCGAAATCAGCAGGTAGCCGATGATGATGACGAACCACCAGCTGCCAAAGACGTCGTTCATCTCGAGGAACGTGAAGAGCTTGAGCTTCCAGGCCTGCTGGGCCCATTGGGCGGCGTGCTCTTCGTAGGTGAGGGTCTGGTCGAAGAACATGCCCACGAAGCAGGCGACGCCGAGGATCATCAGCAGGTACATGGCCCGGGGCAGGGAGCACATGAAGCTCCAGGCCATGGCGTAGATGCGACGCACACCGGATTGCTCCTTGGCGAGGGCAATGTCGGCGGCGCGACCTTCTGGGTCGAACTCTTCGGGGGAATCCATCAGGAGAGCCTCAGGGGTGCTCGGAAACAAGTGAACGGTCGTCGTGATTCCCCACCAACGGAGCAAGTGGGGGATCTGCCACAGGTGCCCACGGTCACCATTGGGATGACGCAGTGCAGCATCAGGGGTTCCAATGCTTGATGAGTTCGCGCTTGCTGGCGAAATCAAAGGGCTGCAGGGATGGGGTTGTCTCTGTGTGGCAACGCACACAGGTGCTTTGGTCGGGCTTGGCCACCAGGTTCAAGAGCTTGGAGAGCTCCTGGTCGCGCATCACGAAGTCCGGCGTGTAGTGGCGACCCTGGCCATGACACGACTCGCATTGCACGCCCGTCATGCCGAGCTGGATGTCGTCGGGGACCATCGTGTGGCAGCTCAAGCAGCGGGGGCTCTTCTTGGCGTCGTCGTCGAGGACGTCCCAGGCGCGGGCATGGGGGGATTTCTCCCAGGCCGCGAATTCCGCCGCGTGGCAGCTCTTGCAGCGTTGGGCGCCGACATAGTCGTGGGCCACCACGCCGGCCGCGTCGGAGGGCACGGGCCACAGGACCACCGCGGCGATGACGCCGACGATGCACACGATGAGGGAGCCTCTCCACGCTGACATGGGGTGGACGTACACCGCCCGGGCGCCGTCGTCGATGCCCCCTGGCGTCTCTCAGACGCGCCTCACGTTCCCTGCGGTCTTGCCCGGTCAGCGACCGACGGCGGCTCCCAGGAGCTCCCAGGCTGCTTTCTGCTGGAGCCAGGCACCGCTGCCCACCGGGACCACCGAAAAGAGGCCCTCCCAGCTCGGCGTCCCATGGTGGTCGGCGGCCAGGGGAACGATGACGCCCGCCGGAATGCCAGCCTGTTGAAACAACCCCTCCGCCCGCCGCAGGTGCCAGGCCGACGTGACAAGGCCGACCCGTCGCCAGCCGCGCTCGGCGATCAGCCGGGCACAGGCGCGGGCCTCCTCGGAGGTGTTGCGGCTGTCGCCGACCTGGATGATGGCGTCGGCGGGGACCCCCACCTCTTTCCACATCAACGCCGTGGCGCCGGTGTTGTCGAAGGCCTGGCGGAATCCGGTGATGGCCGAGCCCGTGGTCACGAGGACGGGCGTCTTGCCGGCCAGAAAGAGGCGCGCCCCCAGAAAGACCCGATCACCGGCGGGCCCCAACTCATGGTGGCCATGGGGCCCGAGCTGGGCGCCGCCGCCGAGGACGATGATGGCGTCGAAGGGGGCCTCGCTGAAGGGATCTTGCTGATAGGGGGCCTCGATGATCTTCATCATCTGTTGGCCGAGCGGTTCGTTGCCGACGACGGTGACGGCGACGGCGATGGCCCCCACCCGCAGGGCTCCCCGGACGTCGAACGCGCCAGCCAGCCAGATCGTGCGGGCCCACAAGAACGCCCACAGGAGCCCCAGCGGCAGCGCCACCCGACCGAGGGCCTTCTGCAGGATGATGGCTTCGGGAGCGGCGGCGACGGCGACGGCCACTGCGCCAGCGATGACGACGACAAAGGGCCAGCGCCTGGTGGTCGCCGGCAGGGACAGGATCCGAATCGCCATGATGGCCGCCAGCACGGCGGCGACGAAGCTGGTCATCGCTTCTTCTTCAACACGACGAGCAGCTTCCTGGCTTCGTCGAGGAGGGGCCCGCGCTCGATGCGCTTGGTGGCGGTGACGGCGGCGGCGATGGCTTCTCCCTTCTTGACGGGGTTGAAGCGGATGACGTTGGCGTAAAACAGATGGGCTTCGCCGATTTGGGGGCGATTGCTGGTGATGGCCTTCAAAGCGGCCTCGGCCCTCGCTTGATCGCCACCACGCCAGGCTGCCTCCGCGACCCACGCTGCCACGACGTCGCCGCCGCCGGCCACGTTGCCGGCGCCAGCGGTTCCTTCCCGTTTCAGGAGGGCGTCGGCGGCCGCGCGGGCGTCGACGGCGTCCACCAATCGGTTGGCCAGGATGGCCGCCTGCAGGGTGATGGTGTCATCGGTGCCGCCCAGGCGACGGGCTTCGGCGAGGGCCACGCGGGCGGTGGCGACGTCGCCGCTGCGGGCTTCGAGGATGGCCGTCAACGCCGATGCCGTCGCCGCTTTGAGTCCCAACCGGTTGAACGCCAGCAGGGCCTTGCGCACCCCCCCGAGGTTGTCGACGTCGAGGCTCAGGCTGGCCGCCGCCAACAGCACCGCGGGATCGAGGGGGGCCGCCGCCAGCGCCGACTCCACCGCCAGCTTCACCCCGGCGGGATCCCCCTGGCGGGCCTTGAGGGCGGCCTCGGTGAGGGCCACGTCGGCGTCGGTCCCGGCCTTGTCTTTGGCCTCTTTCAGCAGCGTCGTCGCCGTCCCGAAGTCGGCGCCAGCAATGGCCCGATCCACCAGGCCGAGCTTCTCGATGGCCTGCAGGCGCTCGTCGAGGCGTTCCCGGGTGCCACCGGCCTTCACGTCGGCGAGGAGCTGCTGGTAGCGACGTTCGGGAAAGAAGCGGGGGGAGGCCAGGCTGCGCCAGGGGAGGCCCGGCTCGTCGAGGGCGAAGCCCAGGGTGCACAGGGGCAGGGTGATGCCGCTCGCGTCGACAGAAACGGGGCCCTTGCTGGCGGCGCGACGCTCCCCCTCGGCAATGGCGCGCAGGAACCGGGCCCGCGACACCTGGGCCACGAGCTCCAACCGTTCGACGGTCTTGTGGGCCTTGGCGATGGTGTCGGCGAGTTCGACGTCGCCGACACAGACCGCCAGCTCCAGGCCGGCCTGGGCGACGCTGGCACTGCGGGCAGCGCTCTCGACAATGTGCTCCAGGGCACCGGCGGGGGCTTCGCCTCCCTGCCCAAATGCCAGGGCCGTCGCCAGCAACGCGAGTTGGGCGGCGTCGAGGGCGTCGACGTCGCTGCCAAGGATCGACAGCAAGCGCCGCTCGTCTGGAGACTGGGCCGGGGCGTCGCCGGGGCGGGGCGGGGCATCGCCCTTCTGTCGCTCAGGTCGTCGTCGTCGTTGGCCTTCGGGCAGGGCGGCATCCTCGGTCAGCCCCACCACCACGGCGGTCACAGCACCACCGGGGTGCTCGGGACGCAGGCGGAACAGGCGGTCCAGCGCCGCCCGGGCGAGGAGCACGTCGCCGGCGACGGCGGCAGCCCTGGCCCATTGGTGGTTGGCGTGGGGGAGGGGCTCCTTCGACAAGGCCGCGCGCTCCGCGAGTTGCAGGCGGGCGCCGACGTCGTCGCTGCGGTGGGCCCGGGCCAGCAACACCCACGGCGACTCGGGGGCGGCCTTGAGATCGTCGTCGAGGGTGAGGTCGGCGTTGCCGGCGTCCACCAACAGGGCCCGCGCATACAAGGCCTCCGGGGCCTTGCGTCCCCCACTCGACGCTTTCTGCAGCAACCGTTCGGCAGCGCTGCGCTCGTCGTCGGGGGCGCCGTGCTCGGTCCACAGCAGCATATGGGCGAGGGCGCCAATGCCGTTGTGGTCGGGCGAGTCACCATCTTGCAGGCGCGCGGCAGTGACGAGGCCGGCGGCGGTGTCGCTGGCGAGGTGGTGGCGGGCCCGGCCATCCGCCAGCAATCCGCCGTCGGGGACCACCGCGCTCAAGCCGACGCCACACATGCCGCCCAACAGCCCCATGGCCACCACAGCGCCGACGGCCTTCGCCGTCCACGTCGACGGCGATGTCGGTCCCTTTGGGGCGGGCGCGGCTTTGGGGGTCGGTTTCTTCTTGGCGCCCATCAGACCTCCCTCATACGACAACGGGCGAGAACGTTCCCGTTCTCGCCCGCTGGTGTGTTCTCGGACTGTCCCCGGGCTCCCCCGGTTCCCTCCCTCAGTAGCCGCGGCGCAGGCGAACCTCGAGGCGCTTGAGGTCCTCGTTGATGCGGATGTACTGGGTCTGGCCCTTCTCGGCGTCGAGCTGGGCTTTGACGGTGTCGGCGAGGGCCGTGCTGTCCTTCGGCAGGCGGCGCAGCACGCCCATGATGGCCGCGTAGCGGACTTCGTTGTCCTTGTCCGTGAGGGCGCCGACGAGGGCGTCACGGGAGGCGTCGGTGTTGGCCCACAGGAGCTCGTAGGCGGCGCGGTCCCGGGCGAGGGGGTTTTCGGCCTTCAGCTTCTCGATGAGGCAGGGGACCTTGCCGTCGCAGTCGCGGGCGACCTCGAGGCGGGGCTTCACCTTCTCCATCTCAGCCTTGACCTTCTCGTTCTTCTCGCTGGCCAGGGCCTTTTCGAAGTCGGCAAAGGCGCTGCCGGGGGCGATGCGTGACCAGTTCAGCAAACGAACCTTGCGGACCTGCAACTCATTGAATTTACACTGTTCTGCGGTGTTGTCCTGACCCTGGCAGTTCTTCATGAAGCCATCGGCGGTGGTCATGCCCCACAGGTCGGCCGCGATCTCCCGGCGTCCCAGCTGCACCAGGGTGGCCAGGGCGTGTTCGGACTGGCTGATGTCGACGTTGTCCATCTGCTTCTTCAGACCGGGGGCCACCTTGTCGAGGCCGATGCGGCCGGCAGCACGCTGTCCCTCGATGCGCATGAGGGCGGGGCCCGTGGCGCCGCCTTCGGTCTGGGCGGCTTCGAGGATGCGGTCGAAGGTCGAGGGATCGGCGAGGTCGCCGTAGACGACGATGGCCTTGGTCTGCTGGACCATGGGGTCGATGTGGAACTGCTCGATGGCCTTGAAGTCGGCCTTCCACAGGGACTCGAGGACGGGGAGGGACGCCTTGCCGAGGATGAACAGGCCGTAGCTGGACTCCCGGTAGAAGCTCACGCCTTCACGCTCGAAGAACATCAGCTTGGCCATGACGGGGGCGGCGCGGGCGTCGCCGATCTTGGTCAGGGCTTCGCAGGCATTCTTGACGATGAAGTTGTTGGGGTGGCCGTCGGCGATCTCGACGAGGACGTCGACCGCGTCTTTGGCCTTGAGCTCGCCAAGGGCCGTGATGGCCGCAAGCTGGACGTCGAGTGAGTTGCTCTTGAGGAGCTTCATCACCGTGGCCTGGACCTCGCTGTTCTCGGCGATCTTGGGGTCTTTCTGGCTGAGGCGGATGAGGGCGCGAACGGCCTTCTCGTTGGCGTTGGTCTTCTGGCGCGCTTCTTTGTCGCGCCCGGCCCCGGCGAGGGGGTCGATGGCCGTCAGCAACGCGGGCACCGACGAGGCGTCCCCCAGCAGACCGATGAGCTCGACGACGGCCGCCCGCTGCTCGGACACCGGCTGCTTGACCTCCTCGTACAGGGAGGGGAGCGACGTCGGATCCTTGACCTCCTGCAGGTGCTTCATGGCGGCGTCGCGCTTGGCGGGGTCCTTTTCCTCGAGGAGCTTCTGGCCCCAATAGGCCCCTTCCTGGCCTGGCTTGGGACCTGAGTCACAAGCCGAGGTGAGCAGGGCGACAAGGGTGGCCAGGGCCACTGCACGGGGACGAATCGAAGCCATAGAGAAACCTCCACGGCGGCAATCCACCGACGTCGATGGCAGGTCAATGCCCTCCCGCATCCGGGCGCCATCCCCGGTGATCCGCCGATCGGGCTGGCAGCGTCGTTGGCTGCGTCGTCGGCGTCGTCGGCGTCGTCGTCGGCACCCGATCGATGAAGCGAACTGGCGAGCCGGACGTCTTGGGACTATCTCTTCAGGGTGCGGTCGCTGGGCCGTCACCGGGCCGAAGGCGAGGAATTCATGCGCATTGGACGATTCTTGACGGTGGCCGGGGCAACGACCCTCATGTCGACGAGCCTGCTGGCGTCGCCGTCTGCGCCGGCCTTCATGGAGAGCACCTCGGAGCAGGACGCCGGCAAGCCCGCCACCAGCATGTGGAACGCCGTCGACGGCAACCCGGGCACGATGTGGTGCACGTCGGGCCCACCGGGCCGCAAGGAGGCCCTCAACTTCACCTTCGAGGAGCCGGTGACCATCACCCACCTCGGCCTGCTCCTTGTCGGCAAAGATGGCGTCGCCGACAAGACCAACAAGCGCCCCCGTGTCGTCTTCGTCGCCGACGTCGAACATCGTGTCGAAGCCCGCTTCAAGGATGTCGCCGAGATGCAGGTCCTGGAGCTGACGCCGCCGGCCCGTGGCACCCGCGTCGTCGTCGAATTCGAAGAGGCCGCCCCGGGCGCCACCGACGACACCCCCCTGTGCGTGGCCGAAGTCGTGTTGAAGTCCAAGGGGAAGGAATTGACCGATGGGCTTGGTGCCCGGGCCCGCGGCGTCAATGGGCCGGCCCGCAAGCTCCTGCACCAGTGGCATGACGACATCAGCGCCCCCATGCGCACGTTGATCTTCAACGTCGACGGCACGTTCACCTACCGCTTCCAGCCCCTGCTCGACGACGAGAAGCCCGCCAGCGTCAAGGGTAAATGGTCTGCCGGCGGTTCGACGCTGACCCTCGACACCGGCGGCAAATCCTGGCGCCTCACCACCCGCCTCACCGCCGTCGACGGCGGCAGCAGCGACTCCACGGTGCTCAACCTGTCGGGCACGGCCCCCCATCCATCCATGATCGGCGACTTCAACCCCGCCCCCATGCTCCTGCCGTGACCGGTAGCGCTGATGTCGGTCCATGTAGGGCACTGTCTGACCTGCACCTGCACGCGGCCCCGCTGAACAGGCCCGGCCGGGCGGCGCTCAAGCCTGCTATCCCGTCGCCATGATCCCCGAGGAGGTCATCGCCGAAATCAAGCGACGTGCCGACATCGGCGCGGTCATTGGTCGCACGGTCAAGCTGAAGAAGCAGGGCCGCAACCTCCTCGGCCTCTGCCCGTTTCACACCGAAAAGTCGCCGTCGTTCAACGTCCGCCCCGACGAAGGCTTCTTTTATTGCTTCGGCTGCCGGGCTGCCGGCGACGTCGTCGAATTCCTGGTGCGGTCGACGGGCCGCGGCTTCCTCGACATCTTGACCGAGCTGGCCGCCGAGACCGGCGTCCCGATTCCCCAGCAGACCCTCTCCGTCGAGGAGAGCGCGGCCCAGAAAGAAAAGAAGCGTCTCCTCAAGGTCTGTGAGCTGGCCCAGGTCTTCTTTCGGACCCGGCTGCAAAACGACGACGGCCGCACCGCCCGCGCCTACCTGCAAGACACCCGCAAGCTCGATGCCGCCACCGTCGACGGCTTCGGCATCGGCTTTGGCGGCACCAGCGACAAAGCCCTCAAGGAGTTTCTGGTCGGCCAGGGCCACAGCGCCGACGACGGCGTTCAGGCCGGTGTCCTCGGGCGTGGCGAGCGGGGCGAGTACGACTTCTTCCGGCAGCGCATCACGATTCCCATTCGCAACACCCGTGGCGAGGTCGTGTCCTTCGGTGGCCGGATCTTTGGCGCCGCCGCCGAACCGTGGCGCACCGCCGACGGCAGCCTGCGCACGCCGCCCAAGTACCTCAACGGCACCCAGACCCCGATCTACGACAAGTCGTCGACGCTGTACGGCCTGTACGAGGCCCAGGCCGCCCTCAAACAAGGCAAGCCCGCCGTCCTCGTCGAGGGCTACTTCGACGCCATCGCCGTCCATCGGGCCGGCCTCACCACCGCCGTCGCCCCCTGTGGCACGTCGCTGACGGTGCGCCACGTCGAGGAAATCAAGAAGCGCGTCGGCGAGGGTGGTCGCGTCGTCGTCTGCCTCGACGCCGATCGGGCCGGCCAGGAGGCCGCCGCCAAAGCCATCTTGATGCTGTTGGTGTCGGACCTCGACGCGGCCTGCGTGGTGCTGCCCGAGAAGGACCCCGATCAGCTCGTGCAGGAGGGCCGCCTGGACGAACTGCGGGGCCTGCTGCTGGGCGCGCCGGGCGCGTTGGAGATGCTCATCGACCGGGCCCGCGAAAAGGCCTCGGGGAGCATCCAGGCTCGCGTGGGGGCCATCGACGGTTTGCTGCCCTTCCTGGCAGCCCCCGCTCGCGAACTGGTGCGCACCGAGGCCATCCGCGCCACGGCCCGGGCCTTCTCCGAAGACGAAGGCGTCATCGCCCGCGAGGTGAAGGAGAAGGGTCGACGGCTCCTGGGGGCCCGTCTGCGCAGCGAGCAGGCCCAGCTGGCGGCCCGCCCCCAACCATCGTCATCGTCGTCACCGTCGTCACCGTCGTCACCGGGAACGCCGTCGTCGTCGTCGGGGACGCAGTCGTCGTCGTCGTCCGGCAGCCACGCTTCAGCGAGGTCGCCGGGCCAGCACGCCGGGCCGGGCCAGGGCCGTCGGGCCCTGCCGCCGGCGCCGCCGGCCGCGGTGCGCAAGCCAAGGCCAGCGTCGCCACCGCTGAACGACCTCGAGGTCCAGCTCGCCAAGATTGTGCTCTGTCATCCCGAATTGGCGCCGCGGGTGGCCCTGCTCATGCCCCACCTCGAGTCACGGGAGTTCATCGCCTTTGTGGGCCGCCTCCTCGACGCCCTGGTGCGTTTTCACGACCTGCCGCCCCGGGAGGCCATCGCCAAGGTCCCCGTTGCCCGGGCGGGGCAGTTGATTGGTCTGGCGGATCGCGTGCGCCTCGACGGCCCCGACCGCGTCATCGGCCTGTCGACGGCGCTGTCGATGCTCGAGGCCTTCACCCGCGACCTCCTCGAGCGCCAATCCCTTGAGCATCGCCTGGGGGCCCTGCAGCCCCTGTTGTCGGGGGCCGACACCGACGCCGATCACGAGGAGCGCAAGCGCCTGCTGCACGAGCAGAAGGCCCTCGTCGCCGCCCTGCAGGCCCTCGACACGCCGGTGCCTCCACCGCTGGCCCGGACCGTCCACAAGGTGATGGCCGCCCTGCCGCCGTCCCCGCTGCTGGCGCTGGCGTCGGCGCCGTCCCCGCAGCCTGAGGCGTCATCGCCGTCATCGCCGAGCGTGGCGCCGACCCATGCGCCGTCATATGCACCGCCGCATGCACCGCCGGCGGTGCTGGTCCCGACGGTGGTCGATGACCCGCCCTGGGCAGGTGACGACGACGATCCGTGGGCCGTCTGATGCCGCCGGTGGTGCGCATCTTCCACAACCCGTCGTGCAGCAAGTCCCGGGCAGCCCTCGACCTTCTGCAGGGACGCGGGTTCGCCGTCGACGTCGTGAACTATCTGACCTCGCCGCCGACGGCGCTCGAACTTGCGGCGCTGCTGACAAAGCTCGCGCTGCCGCCAACCGCGCTGGTCCGCTTCCAGGACAGCCTGGCGGCCTCCCTCGGCATCGCCGCCACCGACCATCGCCACGATGACGAATGGCTGGATCTTCTTGCCGCGCATCCCTCGCTGCTTGAGAGACCCATCGTCGAAGCCAACGGCAGGGCCGTCATCGGCCGCCCCATCGACAACGTCGAAGCCCTCATCGCGAGCGCTGTACGGTGACGATCTGACCCAGGTTGGGAGGTGGTGCACCCGGAGGGACTCGAACCCCCGACCCTCTGGTTCGAAGCCAGATGCTCTATCCAGCTGAGCTACGGATGCGCACCCACGTCCTGCCACGCCGTGGCGCCGACGAAAAGAACTTCTTCGGCGCCAGCCGAAGCGTCAGGGGATTCGCTGCAGGGGTGGGCCCAGGGCCGTGGGGCGCCGCCCGTCGCTGCAGATATCGCCGTCAGCGGGGCGCAGGCCAAAGCGCAGGGTGTTGCCGTCGACGAGGACGATGTCGTGGTCGGCTTGGCAGCTTTCAAACGCCCGGAAGCCCAGGGCCGGACAAGCGATGTCCATGACATCGGTGTCCCGATCAACGCCGAAGGACTCGCCGCAACTCAGGGACTGCAGGTAGGCGATGAAGCCGTCGACGAGGGGCGTGATGGTGCGGGTGCGGAAGTCGAAGCGGGCGTTCCAGGCGCCAGCCACCACCGTCGACGGTGCTTCCAGCGCGTAACCACCGTCGGTGTGGAGGGTGCCGGTGGCCGCCGTGCAGGCGTCGTCGGCGAACAGGCGCCGATCCATCGCCCACAATGTCGGCGTGATCCCCACGACCACCCGCACCCAGCCATCGGTGTCGTCGGCGTTCACCATGGGCATGCAGGATGATTGCCACGAACCCGCCAGCGCTGGGACAGGTGGCGGCGGCGCCTTTTTCACCTGCGAGCCCGGGCAGCCCAGCGCGCCGACAACGGCGACCACCGGCAGGAGAAGCCACAACCTTCGAAACACCATGGGGGGAACCCTCGCAGATGCCGCAACGGCCTGACAACCAAGCAGAAGTCTTGTGGTTCCAGCCACATGGCCATCGACCCTGGTTCACCAGCGAAGAACCATCATCATGTCGGGAAAGACTGCTGCGCACATCGCAGGGGACCCTACCGTTGCTCCCTTCCGGGCCTGGCGGGGTTCAGGCGTTGCGATTGCGCAGCAGCACCCCTGACCTAGCGTGTTCCCAGCTCCGACACAACCACAGACGGCACGGAGACGGCACATTCGGGCCCAATGGGCCTGGGGCGGCATGAGGGTCGGGGTTCGAGTCCCTCTGGGTGCCACTGCGAAGCGGGGCACCACGGGACCTCAAAACGAGCACGGGCGCCAGATGGCGCCCGTACTTGATTGACTGCGTAGCAGACCGCTCAGCGGGTGAGGGCTTCGCGCAGGGTCATCTTGTTGAGGGACTTCAAGGCCCGCGTCGAGATATTGACGCGAATCCAACGACCCGTCTCAAGGTCAAAGAGCCGCTTGCTCTGAATGTTGGCGCCAAAGCGCTTGGGGGACTTGATGTTGGAGTGGGAGATCTTTCTCCCGTTCATCCAACGCTTTCCGGAGATCTCGCAAACCGCCATGGGGTGCTCCTATCGACATCACGTCGAAAACTGATCGCCCCGTCACCTACCAGACTGGTCTTGGCTTGGGAAGCCCTGAGGTGCGAGAGACCTCGACGCTTCAGAGGTTCTTCAGGGTCTCACGGACGCTGTCGGCGTCGCGGCCGGTGGGCTGAAGCTCCAGGAAGCGCTGGTAGTGGGCCTTGGCCTTGGCGGACTTGCGGAGCTGGGCGTAGCAGATGCCGAGATTGAGGTGGGCCCGGGCCTCTTTGGGGTTCCGTTCGATCACCTGCTCGAGCAGCTTCACGGCCTGGCCGTACTCCCGCTTGAACAGCAGGCTCTTGGCTTCTTCCTGCAGCTTGGCGATGTCGACGGGGGCTGCTGGCCTGGCGGTCCGCCGGCGCGTGCCCGTGCCAGTGGCGGCGCCGTCGTCAGCGAGCTCGAGCTCCAGCACCTCGTCGGGTGGCGTCGTCGCCGGCACCGGGGCCACGTCGGCGACGGGAGCCGGGGGAGGCGCCGGCACAGTCCCCGCAGCCGCGGGCTCTGGTGTTGGCACGGGGACCGACGCCGCGGCCACCACGGTGGCGGCCGGCTCGGTGGGGGCGACGTCGCTGGTGGCTGGACCGTCGGAGCGCCCAAGCACCATGGCCAACAACACGACGACGACGACGACAAGGACCGCCACGACGGCGTAGAGGGCAACGGGCTTGCTGGCGGTTGCGGCGGGAGCCTGGCTCTCGCGGATCCGCAGCGGCGTCGTCACATTGACGGTCTTTGAGACCTCTTCGAAGTCGTCGCCGGCGGCGTCGGCAATGCGGGCCCGCTCGATCTCGTCGGCGGGGACCGTGAAGCGCTCACCCACGGGGACAAAGCGGATGCGCACCCGGCCCAGCTCGATGACGTCGCCAGAGCGCAGGACGTGCTGTTCGACTTCTTCGCCATTGACGAGGACGCCGTTGGCGCTCTTGAGGTCGAGAATGCGAACCCGCTCGCCTTCGCGCACCAGTTTCGCGTGGTTGCGCGAGACCGAGCGGTGCTCGAGGACGATGTCGTTGTCGTCGGTGCGGCCAAGGACGTTTTCCGCCGCCCGCAGGGGCAGGGTGCTGCCCGAAAAGATGGTGTTCAACACCACCAGGCGGGGCAGGGAGAGGTCGTCGGCGGGGTTGACTGCCGGGGCTGGCCGGAGCTGCTCGGTCTGCTCGCTCTGGCGCATGTGCTGCACCGAGGCTGCGGCACGAGCCTGGGCCGCGGGCAACGGCATGTCCTGGGTGGCGTCGTCGACGGGCTCGAGCTCGACGAGGGGCAGGTCCGCCGGGCCGGCACTCGCCGAGCTCGCGGGCACAAAGGCCACTGGTGGCGCTGGAGGGGCCGGCGGCGGCGCCGCCGGGGCCGGGGCGGGCGGTGGCGGGGCCATGCCGCCAATGGGGACCGACGCCACAGGCTGACGGGCGGTGGGCTCAAGATCGCCGCCACCGAGGGTCGGGGCCGAGCGCTGGGGAGGCGGCCAGGCCTGCTGGGGCTGAGCGACGCCGCCGAAGCCCGGGAGTTTGTCGAGGTCGAGGCGCTCGGTGTCGCCGGAGTTGTCGCCGAAATGGCCAGCGCTCCCCGGGCTTTCCTGGGTCGCCAGGCCACCGACGGGAATGTTGGGGCCGCCCGCGGGAGGGTCCCACCGCTGGGTGTCGCCCTCGAAGTCGTCGCCACCGGCGTCGGCGACGTCGGCGACCGCGGCAGACTTGGCCCCGGCCGGACCGAGCTTCTGGGTGGCCACGGGCTGGGCCGAGCGCAGCTCGAGGTGGTAGTCGCCAATCTCGATGACGTCGCCGGGGGCCACCTGCACCCGCCCGGCAATCCGGTCGCCGTTGAGCTTGACGCCGTTGAAGCTCGTCAGGTCTTCGACGACGACGTTGCCGTCTTCTTTGCTGAGTTTGGCGTGGGCACGGGAGACATTCCGCTCGGTCAAGCGGATGGTGTTGCCCTCCTTGCGGCCGATCGTGATGACGTCCTTGGCGAACGGCACGACGATCTGCTTGCCTGCGTCGTCTTCGATGATGAGGCTGAAGCTCGCGGCCATTCGGTTCGTGTCCTCGTCGCTGCGCTGCCTGGAGGCTTCCGCGCCGTAGGACCGCAGCATAGGTCCAGTTGCACCGTTTTGGCCACGATGCGTTCCGGTGAGGCACGAACGGTCGCGGCGGCGTCCGGTAGCGGCGGGCGCAGCGTCCCGGGGCGCAGCAGGACGACGTCACACCTTTCCGTACCCGGCCAGGGGTCAGCGTCGGCTGCGGATCTGCTCGATGGCGGCGGCCAGTTGGGCATCGCCGGCGACCCGGGCGGGCCCCCGTGGGCCGGCCAGGGGGCGGGCTGTGGCCCGCACGGACACATCGGGGACGATGCCGCTGCCCTGGATGGACCGACCGCTGGGTGTGAAATAGCGGGCAATGGTGAGCTTGAGGCCGGCGCCGTCGTCGAGGCCGTAGAGGGTTTGCACCGAACCCTTGCCGAAGGATCGCTCGCCGACGATGACGGCGCGCTTATGGTCCTGCAGGGCGCCAGCCACGATCTCGCTGGCGGACGCCGTATAGCCGTTGACGAGGACGACGACAGGGTAGGCGGGTTCGGTGCCGTCTTCGTGGGCCTGCTCCCGCTCAACGTTCTTCGGGTTGCGCCCTTCGGTGCTGACGATGAGGCCGCTGCTCAGGAAGCGATCGGCGACCTTGACGCCCTCGTCGAGGAGGCCGCCGGGGTTGTCCCGCAAATCAAGGACCAGTCCGGACGGGCGCTCAAGGCCGTGGGTCTTGGCGGCGCGGCGAAGATCACCAAGGGCCGAGCCCAGCTCCTGATCGGTCCGCTCCTGAAACGATGAGATGGCGATGTAGCCGATGACGGGCGCTCCCGGAGCCTCGAGGAGATCATGCTCCACCGAGGTGACCCGCACATGGCGGCGCACGAGGGGGACGTCTCTGGGCCGTGACCACTGGGCGCGGCTGATGGTGAGCAGCACCCGCGATCCGGGCACACCACGCATCAGGCGCACCCCGGACTCCAGGGGCAGCCCCCGCACGGACACGCCGTCGACGGCGACGATCAGGTCACCGACCTTCAGTCCCGCGTGGGCGCCAGGGCCGTCCTTCTGGACCTCTTCGACGGCGATGACGGCGTCAGCGCCGTCGCCGATGGCGCCGACGTTGATGCCGAGGCCGCCGAATTCGCCGGCGGTGTCCTCGCGGAGCTTCTCGTATTCAGCCGGCGGCAAGAAGGCGGTGTGGGGATCAAGATGGGCGAGCATGCCGCCAATGGCGTCGTACATGAGCTGCTGGGCGTCGACGTCGTCGACGTAGCTGGTCTGGATGTAGGTCAGCACCTGGGAAAAGACCCGCAGCTTCTTGTAGGCCTGGTCGACGTCGGTGGCATGGGCGACGCCGCCAACGGCCGCCAGCACGAGGCCGCAGCACACGCCCACGACAAACGACGGGACCGACGCGCGGGCCTTCACAGGGACCGTCGCCGCCGACGGAGCAACCCGACCACCAGGCCCGCGGTGGCCACACCGAGAGCTGGTGACGACGTCGTGTCGTCGCCCACCGCCGTGCAGTTGCAGATGCCGCTCGGGGTGCCCTTGGCGCACACGTAGCGCTGGGCCGGCGAGTACACGCAGGTGAAGTCGTCGTCGCAGATGGCCTCGTTGTCGTTGCAGCTGTCGGGCACGCACAGCCCCCCGTCGACAGCTGCGTTGTCGCAGCTGTAGCCGGCGGGGCAGCCGTCGGCGACGTCACACGGGCGGGTACAGACGCCGTTGACACACAGGCCACCAGAGCAATCCCCGTTGTCGGCGCATTGGGTGAACGTGGCGTTTGGCCCCTCGCCGCCGACGACGCAGTCGCCGCCGTCGCAGCTCTGGCCTGCGGGGCAATCGAAGTTGCCGCGGCCAACGAGGCATTCGGGGGCTTCGCCCTCGCCCTCGCCTTCGCCCTCGCCCTCGCCCTCGGCGCCGCCCACCGGCGAGCAGAACTGCATGCCGTTGCCGCTGGCGATGGCGGTGCAGGTCTGGGCGCCATTGCAGGAGAAGCCCCGGTCGCAGCGCTGGGCGCAGGTACCGCCCAGACAAATCAGGCCGCGGCCGCAGTCGTCGAAGTCGGCGCAGGTGTCGCCTTCGACGCCGGTGCCGGCGCCAAAGCAGGCGCCGTTTTCGCTGTCGTTGGCAAAGAGGAACAGGCAGGTCTCCGTCGACAAGCAGCCGCTGCCGGTGCCATTGCACAGGCCGAGGCAGACGCCGTTGGCCCCGGCGCCGTCGGTGACGCAGGTGACGCCGGCGACACACTGCACGTCGTCACTGCAGGACTGACCGCGCAGGGCCGAGCCCCCCGGAACGCAGACCCCGATGTTGGTGCAGGCGCCGTTTTGACAGGACCCACCGGCGCCACAGTCGGCGGCCCCATTGCAACCAAACGGCGAGCAGGCGTCGTCGCCACTGCAGCCGGCCCCTGAACTCGGGGTGCAGCCGGCGAAGCAGTTGCTGCCGGCGCCATTCACCGTGCACACATTGCAGCCCGGACCAATGGCCCCGGTGCACTCGTCGACGCAACCGGGTGGGCCACAGGCGGCGCCAATGTCGGCGATGCTGGCGTTGGAGAAGACGCAGACGTCGCCCTCGCCAGCCACCGTCGTGCACACGAGCCCGTTTTGGCAGGTGCTGGTGCAGGTCTGGGAGCAGAACGACCGGTTGGTGCCGTTGATGGGGACCGTGACGCAGGGCCCGCTGGTGCACTGGTTGTCGGCGCTGCAGGCGGTACCGAGGCCACCGGGGGTTCCCGGGTAGAGGGAGCGAATGGCTTCCTGGTCGTCGAAGAGGGGGGTGTCGCTCTCGTTGAAGCCGCTGGTGGCGCTCATGATGGCGACGTTGCTGCAGTCCGTGCAGGGGTGGCCGAAGCCGATGGCGTGGCCCACCTCGTGGGTCAAGGTTGACACCACACTGTTCTGGTCCCAGTTGAAGACGCCGGTGCCGTTCATGACGATGTCGGCGTCAGCAATGCCGCCGCGACCGCGGCTGCCGCTGCAGTTGTAGGGGGCGAGGGTGACCCCGAGGATCGAGTTGGGGCTGCCGTTGACCTCGTTGGTGAACTCGGTGCGGTTCGTGATCCAGAAGATGCTGTTTTCGCTGTTGATGACGCCAAATGACCGGAATTGGGCGGCACCGGCGTCGCGGAGGGTGAGCTGATGGCCCTGGACGGTGTTCCAACCGGCGATGGTGGCCGCCTGGTGCTGCTGCCATTCCGAGAGGGACTCCTCGGGAGGCCGCACGGCGTCGTCGAAGCGGAAGTCGGCTTGCAGTTCATCCCAGCGGGCGGCGTTTTGGGGCGTACAGTCGGCGGCGTCGACGCGGCCGTTGTCGTTGACGTCGCCGCAGAAGTCCGTGAGGTCCACGGCACCGCTGGCGTCGACGCCGTTGCACAGAAACGAAAAAGCGTCGGCGTCGATGCTGCCAAACCCGGCGGCCAGCGCCAGCAGCAGCGCCCCCGATCGTGTAACGCGGTGAGTCATCGGTTCACTCCTTCGCCGCGGGGGCCATCGGCACCGCCGGGGCCTGGCGCTGCTGGCGCACCATGGTGGGCAGGGCGGGGACGTCGCGCCCCTCGAGGCTCTGACGAAGCATGGCCTTGAAGGCATCGAGAGACTCGAAGCGGCGCGGCATCACCGGGGCCATCTTCGTCGTGCCGTCGGGCTGGCGCAGCACCTGGCTGACGTCGCCGCCGCCGATCTCGTGGACATGCCGACCGTCGACGTCATCAAGGACCCGGAAGATGCCGAAGCCGATGCCATAGGGCACAACGACGGCGGGGTCTTTGGGGAGCTTGACGCCGAAGAACACGATCTCTTCGTTGAGGACGAACTTGTGGGCCCCGGCGATCCACGCCTGCTGTCCGTCGAGGAGGCCACCGAGTTGGTGGATCTGGACGATGTCCCCCGCTTTGCGACCGCGGATGCCGTCGATGACCTCGAGGGACGTCACCGTGATGAGGCGCCCCTTGTCGTCCTTGATGGTCTTGCTCTCCCGCACCACACCCTGAACGACGACGTCGGAGCGCCGGGTCAGCTCTTCCATGGACGGGATGGCCACCACCGTCGCTGCGGCCGGCAGGGCCAGCGCTGCCGTCAGGGCACAGGCAAGAAGACCGGGGACGAGGTGCAGCTGTCGCATGGGCGCTCCATCAGAGTCGGACTGGATGAAGGCATAGCAGCGCCGGCGATGGGCGTCGACGCGATCAAGCGCTTCGCGCTTGATGCTCATGCCAGTCAACCGCTGGCGCGTTTGATCAGGGGGACGGGTTGGCGCATCCCCCTCGCACCACGGCTGCGTTCGGCGTAGCCTGCTCCCGAGAGGCCAATGGGACAGCGTTTTGGGGAATATGAGCTGATCCGTCACATCGCCACCGGCGGTATGGCAGAGATTTTTTTGGCGCGACAAAGCGCCGGGCTCGATCGCACCCTCGTCATCAAGCGGATGCTCCCCGAGCTCGCCGTCCGCGGTGACTTCGTCCAGATGTTTCTCGACGAAGCCAAGCTCACCGCGTCCCTGCAGCATCCCCACGTGGTGCGGGTCTACGACCTCGGTCAGGCCGACAACGCCTACTTCATCGCCATGGAACTCGTCGACGGGCCCCACCTGGGCGCGTTGTTCGCCCACTCCCTGCGCGCCAAGAAGCCTCCCCCCGTCGAACTCTGTGCCTGGATCGCGGCTCGCGCCGCTGACGGCCTGCACTACGCCCACGAACTGAACGATCCGGCGTCTGGGGAGCCCCTGCAGCTCGTCCACCGGGACATCTCGCCGCAAAACATCCTCGTCTCCCGCCATGGCGAGGTGAAGATCACCGACTTCGGCGTGGCCAAGGCGAATTCCCAGCAGACCAAGACCCGCACCGGCGTCGTCAAGGGCAAGGTCTCCTACATGTCGCCGGAGCAGTGCCTCGGCGACAGCGTCGACCGCCGCACCGACGTCTTCGCCCTCGGCGTGGTGCTCTATGAACTCCTGACGAGGCGGCGGCTGTTTCGCGACAAGAGCGACCTGCTCGTCATGCAGCGCATCACCACCGAAGTGTTGGCGCCGCCGTCGTCGATAAACCCGGCGGTCGAGCCCGGCCTCGATGCCATCGTCATGAAGAGCCTGGCGCGTCCCCTCGAAGAGCGCTTCCAGACGGCCTCGGAACTCGCCGAGGCTCTCGACGCCTGGCTCAGCACCGTCAAGCGGCCCGCCAACGAGATGGCGATGGCCCAATGGTTCACGGATCATTGCCCCGAACTTGCGCCCACCACGACCTTGACGGCCGTCACCGAAGCCACGGTCTCGATGCCGTTTGCACCACCCGACGGGCCCACGTCGGCGACGCCCTCGTTTTCGGTGCGGGGCGGGCGTCGGGAGGCCGAGCGGCTGGTGGGCCAGATTGCCGACGCCACCGACCGGGTGCCAGCGGCTCCCGCGGCGATTGGCGGTGCCGAAGCCACCACCATCACGGCGCCGCCCCAGTTCGATCCCATCGACCCCGCCGCTGTCCCCCGGCCGGCGCTGGTGGCGGTTTCGGCGCCGTCTCTTTCCCTGCCTCCGACACCGTCGTTGACGTCGTCGCCGTCATCGCCGTCATCGTCATCGTCATCGGCAGCCGCGGCCCCCGCCGGCGAAGGGGTGATGCCAACGGTGGAGGTCCTGGCGGCCGAAACGGTGGCGTCGCCCCCGTCCCGTCGCGTGCCGTTGATGGCGATTGGCGGCGGCGTGGCAGCGGCCGTCGTCGTCGCCGTCCTTGCCGTCGTCATGCGGGGCGCCCCGGTGGAAACACCACCGCCGCCCCCGGTGGCGTCGGTGTTGGCTCGTGTGTTGGTCAGCACGGTTCCGTCCGGCGTGCCCATCCTGGTGGGGGATCGGGTGGTGGGCCAATCGCCCGTCACCGTCGACAGCGCCCCGGGCCCGGTGGTGGTGCAGGCCCAGTTTGCCGGCCAACCGGCCCAGGCCAAGACCGTCGACGTCGGTGCCAGCGGCGACGTCATCGTCGAATTCCTCGCCAAGGTTCCCCTGGTGGTGCAGTCGACGCCGCCGCGGGCCAAGGTGCGACTCAACGGTGAGTTGTTGGGCGAGACCCCTTTTGAGCGGGGCTATCTCATCGAGCCGGGCGTCGTCGTGACCTTGCGGCTGGAGCCCCCGCCGGGCGGCTTCCTGCCCCACGAGAGCGAGATCGTCGCCTCACCGGGGGAGCCCCTCCTCGTCGAAGTCGACCTGGTGGCCAAAGAGGGCAAGAAGGCGCCCGTTGACCCCGGCAAGGGCATGTTGTCGATGCGGACCGAGCCCAGCGCCCAGGTCCAGATCGACAAGGTCGCCTTCGCCGAGACGCCGTTCGTCGAGAAAGAACTCAAGGCCGGCCGTCACACCATCGCCGTCATCAACAAGGAGCTGGGTCTCGACGACCGCTTCATGGTGACCGTGCCCAAAGACAAGACCCTGGTGGTCATCGTGAAGTACGACAAGACCGCTGGCGGCTGGAAGCTTCGCAGCAAGACGGTACGCTAGGGAACGCGAGCAGCAGACGGGCTCGACGACGGGCCTCAGACACACGACGGGAGCAGCCACATGGCGACCAAGCAGGGCGACAAGGACAAGGGCAACGACAAGAAGCCAAAGCCCAAGCCGGCCGACGGCCCCATCCGAACCCAGATGGTGGGCGAGCATGGCGACGACGACATCGGCTACGACCCGAGCATCATCCCCACGGAAAAGATCCCCGACGACGACTGAAGCGTTCCCGGGGACATCAGGGCCAAAAAAAGGCCGACGCCCGCGTGAGCAGGCGTCGGTCTTGTGCGTTGACGGTGCGAGACAGCGTGATGCGTCAGGCAGCGGTCGCTGGCTTGGACGGTGCGGCGGGGGCCGCCGGGGCGCTGGCGGCGGGTGCGGCTGCTGCAGGGGCTGATCCCGCCGCTGCCGGGGCGGCGCTGGCCACCGGTGTGCTGGCAGCGCTGGACGACGAATCCGACGAACCAGACGATCCCGACGCTGGCGACGACGACGAGTAGAGGTCCTTGTACCAGCCGCCGCCCTTGAGATGGAACGCCGACAGGGACAGTTCCTTGGCCATGGTGTTGGCGGCGTTGCAGCGGGGACAAGCCGCGGGGGCGGGATCCGAGTGCTTCTGCAGGACCTCTTCGAGGTGGCCACAGGCCGAACAACGGTATTCGAAGATCGGCATGGTCTCTCCAAGGTCACTGGTCGCCGGCTGAAGGCGCTCTGCAGTGCGGCCCGCGGGGGCATGGGACAGGGGCACCCGAAATGGGCCCTCGGTACATGGTAGGTCCGGGATGGGCGTCGTCAACCCGCACGCCCGAGCAACGCCGGGTCGGGGACGGCATCACATGTCGGTGGTCCCCGAAACCACAAAAGTGCAGGACCTTTCAACGGGCCCTGCTAGGATCGAGGGGGTCGGATTCCCGACCCGTGCAGGACGTTCGCTGGAGTCCGGTCCAGTGTCTTGGGCGTCCGTTGAAAATAGGTGCCGTCTGTGGACGACACCCGCATGCGACGACGGGCCGGAACCCTCGCGTCGACGGCGGAAAGCATGACCGAGTCCACGACCCGCTACGCCCAGACCGCCCTGCCCACCACCCACGGCCAGTTGACCATGGTGGTCTATCGGGAGGAGTCGGGGCTTGAGCACGTCGCCATGGTGGCCGGCGACATCGACGCTGTTGGCGGCGACGACGTGCTGTGCCGCGTTCATTCGGAGTGCCTGACCAGCGAGGTCTTTGGCAGCCTGAAGTGCGAGTGCAAGCAGCAGTTGGACCGGTCTCTCGACCTCATCGCCCGCCGGGGCAAGGGCGTCGTCGTCTATCTGCGCGGCCACGAGGGGCGCGGCATCGGCCTCGGCGACAAGATTCGGGCCTACGCCCTCCAAGAACAGGGACACGACACCGTCGACGCCAACCGGGCCCTGGGTCTCCCTGACGACGTGCGTGACTTCAGCGCCGTCAAGGACATCCTGCAGGACCTCGGCATTCGCAGCGTGGCCCTGATGACCAACAACCCGCTCAAGGTCGATGCCCTGCGCAAGCTTGGTGTCGTCGTGCATCGCCGGGTGCCGCACCTCGTGCAGGGCTCACAGACCGCCATGCGCTATCTGGCCACCAAGGGGGAGCGCATGGGCCACCTGCTCGACGGGCCCATGGCGGACATCGGCGTCGCCGCCAAGTAGCCGTGACGCCCGGGTGATGGCATAGCGGCGCGGTGAGCACGAACCTCCGTCCCCTGCTGCAGCGCACGACCTTGCGGCCCTTCTTCGTCGACGACGACGGCCTTCACCTGCTGGACCAGCGCGCGCTGCCGGGGGAGGAGCGCTGGACGCTGTTTCCGCCGACAGCCGCTGGCCTCGAGGGGGTGGCCGTCGCCATCGAGACCCTGGCGGTGCGCGGGGCCCCGGCCATCGGCGGGGCGGCGGCGGCGGCGTTGTCGATGATGGCCCAGGTGTCGTCGGCCCGCGATGTGGCGGCCTTCGTCGTCGAGCAGCGGGCGTTTGTCGCCCGCCTGGCCCGCACCCGCCCGACGGCCGTGAACCTGTTTGTGGCCACCGACGCCGTCAGCCGCGTCCTCGACGGCGCTGCTGGTGGTGCTGTCGACGTGGTCGCTGCTGCCGTGGTCCGCGCCGCCGAAGCCGTCATCGACGACGACGTGGCGGCCTGCGCCGCCATGGGCGAGGCCGGGGCGGCGTTGTTGAACGACGGCGACGTCGTCATCACCATTTGTCACACCGGGGCGCTGGCCACCTGCGGGCAGGGGACGGCCCTTGGCGTCGTGAAGAGTGCGCGGGCGGCGGGCAAGGATGTGTCGGTGGTGGCCCTCGAGACGAGGCCCTTGTTGCAGGGGGCACGGCTGACCGCGTGGGAGTGCCTGCAGGCGGGCATCCCCGTCACCCTCATCACCGACGGCATGGCGTCGTTTGCCCTGTCCCGCGGCATTGGTGGTCGTCCCATTGCGCGCGCCCTGGTGGGGGCCGATCGGGTGGCCAACAACGGCGACACCGCCAACAAGATCGGAACCTTCAACCTGGCGGTGGCCTGCCACCACCACGGCGTGCCCCTGCACGTGGTGGCCCCGCGCAGCACCTTCGACCGGGCCTGCCCCGACGGTGCCGCCATCCCCATCGAGGAGCGCGCCGCCGACGAAGTCCGGACGGCCCGGGGCACTGCGCTGTCGCCGTCGACGGTGCCGGTGTGGAATCCGGCCTTCGACGTCACGCCGGCGGCCCTCATCACCTCCTGGGTGACCGAGGCTGGCGTGGTGGTCCGCGACGAAAGCGGCATCGTCGGCTGACCTCAGTGCCGGGGAGGCGGTCTCGTCGGCTGCTTCACCTTCGTCGGCTTCGTCAGCTTCGTGTCGATGGAGCGTGACGCCGGCGGGGTCGGCGCCGTCAACGATGACAGGGCCTTGTCCGTCGCCCGCAGCAGGGGACCGGCGCTGACGGGGGAACCCGTGGCCACCTGCATCCAGGCGTCGGGGGCGATGGAGCCCGTGCGGCACATGCGCTCGATCTCGGTGCCGAGGGTGGTCTTGCCCGACGACGTGGCGGTCTCGATCTGCTCCTCGATCTGCAGGGCGATGAGGTGACCGAGGGGGTAGTCCGTCAGGTAGAGGGGGTAGGCGATCATGTGGCTGTAGATGCCCAACAGCGGCGTGGCCCGCCCGCTGCTGTCGACGCCACCGAGGACCGGAGCGTAGTGGGTGCGCCAGATGTCGCCGGCGATGGCCACGACGGCGTCACGCAGCTCGGCGGGGGTCGCCTCGGGGTGCGCATAGAGCCAGTGCCAGACACCGACGTCGACGAGGGCGACCCCCGCGATCTCCCAGGTGGCCCAGAAGTCCGCCAGCACGCTTTCGGCCTTGCTGGCGGCTGACGACGACGGCGCCGCCGACGACGACGACAGCCCCAACAACTGCAGGTCCCGGGCTTGAAACACGAAGGCGATGGCTTCGGTGAACGCGTTGTTGGGCACGCCCTGCAGCAGGGTGCTGTCGACGTCGTAGAGCGACACGAGCTGTTCGACGTTGTGGCCAAGTTCGTGGACCGCGATGTTGTAGCCCTTGTAGTCCATGCCGCCGGCTTCGATGCGGGTGCGCAGATGGGGGACGTCGCCACGGCGGGCGGATTGCAGGGCGTGGCCGGCGCCGCGGGCGGGGTCGACGACGACGTGGTCGGCCAACCAGCGGGCGCGCTCGTCGGCGAAGCCCAGGTCGCGCAGGATGCGGGGCAGGTCGGCCTTGAAGGCGTTGGCCTCGGGGTATTTTTGACGGGTGATGGCGTCGAGCTCGGCCTCGTTGATGCTCGAGCGGGCCTTGAAGCCGTCGTACCAGAGGTCCTGGGGCTCGAGGGGGCGGCCAAGGCGACGCTGGATCTCGGCGGCGACCTTCGGCACCAGCGGCGACTGCAGCACCTCCAGGAAGAGCTTCTGCACGCGGTCTTCCGGCAGCTCGCGGGACAGCTCGAAGGACCGGGCAATGGCCGTCGGCGTCAGCGGTGAAAACGGATCGGCGGCGCGGGCAGCGTGGAACTGGGCGAGGAGCTGCTGATAGCGGTTCTTGGGGCCCAGCAGTTCGGGGGTGACGTCGGCAACTGGCTTGGCAGCCGACGACGGTGCTGGCTTCTCGGCGGTGCCCGCGGGGGCCAGGGCGAGGGTGTTGGTAAACGGGCTGTAGTCGAGCCAGGGGGCGTCGACGGCGGCACCCGGGATGCTCTGGTCGACGATGCGCTCCATCAGTTTGACGATGACGCGCTGGCGGTTGGTGCCGTCTTGGCCATTGGCGTACTGGGCCTTGAGCTCGTCACGCAGATTCCAGTGGGAGATGAGGCGCTTGTCCTTCGGGAACACCCGCTGCCCCTTCTCGTCGAGGACGTGGTGCATCCACAGGTTGTAGCTCGCGATGTATTTGTCGGCGGCGGCCCCGACCTCGGCCTGGCGGGCGGTGATGGCCGCAGGGACCCGGCGGGCGAAGCGTCCCGTCAGGCGGGCCTCGGCCCAGCCTCGGCGGGAAGGGCGCTGTTTGAGCCGCTCCGCCAGGGTCGTCTGGGGGAAATTGAGCAGCACGGCGAAGGCGACCTTGTTGGCAAAGAGGTCGTCGATGACGTGGGACGAGGCATCCCAGCCGGCGAAGAGGTCGTCGACGGCGGCGGGCTGGGCGAACGCGGGCAGTTCGAGCTCCACCGGGGCCCGCAATTCGCGGCCGATTTCGAGCATGTGGCCGTCGACCTGTTCGAGGGCCCGCTCAAAACGGTGAAACGCGGTCTCGAGGCCGGCTTCGGCGACGAAGTGGGTGCTGGCGAAGGCGGCGAGGGCGTCGGCGTCGCCGTCCTCGGCGCGCCACAGGCGCTGGACCTGGCGCAGACCCCGCTCGATGCGGGCCTTTTCCTTCGGATGGGCCGCCAGCAACGCTTTGGTGGCAGGCTTGATGTCGACGGCGAAGCTGGTCATCTGGATGCCTGTGACGGGCCCCGGGGCACCAGCAGACGCGCCGGCGGACGCAGGAGACGCGGGTGCAGCAGCCAGGGCGGCGAGGGCGAAGAGGGTCGGGAGGGCCATGTGCGCGTGGCTACCACACCCGCCCCACCCGCCCCATCCGGCGCTGGTGGAGGGGTGGGCGCGGGCATCGGGAGATCCGCCGACCCGCGGGACCGAGGCGGGACAAGTCTTTGACGAAGTGCCATCGCCGCGCGCACATTGCGGCCATGCGCAGCGACGAGATCAAGATTTTCACCGGGAACTCCAACAAGGCCCTTGCCGAGGCCGTCAGCCGCTGCGTCGAGCAGCCGCTTGGTCGCTCGCGGGTGACCCGGTTCTCCGACGGCGAAATCCAGGTCGAGATCGACGAGAGCGTCCGCGGGCAGCACACCTTCGTGCTGCAGTCGACGTCGCCACCGGCCAATGAGCACCTCATGGAGATGCTCATTATGATTGACGCCCTCAAGCGCGCGTCCGCCGACGAGATCACGGCCGTCATCCCCTACTACGGCTACGCCCGGCAGGACCGCAAAGCGGCCCCGCGCGCCCCCATCACGGCCAAGCTCGTCGCCGACCTGCTGTCGACGGCGGGCGCCACCCGCGTCATCTCGATGGACCTGCACGCGGGCCAGATTCAGGGCTTCTTCGACATCCCCTTCGACCACCTCTACGCGATGCCCGTGGCCCTCGCCGACATGAAGGTGCGCTTTGGCCTGGGCACCGTCGAGGCCGGTGACGAGGTCGTGCTGGTGGCTCCCGACGCCGGCGGCGTCGAGCGCGCCCGCGCCTACGCCAAGCGCCTGCACTGCAGCCTGGCCATCATCGACAAGCGCCGCACGGGGCCCAACGTCGCCGAGGTCATGAACATCATTGGCGACGTCGACGGCAAGCGCGCCATCATCATCGACGACATGGTCGACACCGCCGGCACCCTCGCCCAGGCCGCCCGGGCCGTCATCGCCAAGGGCGCCAAGGACGTCTTCGCCTACGCCACCCACGCCGTGCTGTCGGGCCCCGCCCTGGAGCGCATCGCGGGGTCGCCGCTGAAGGAACTGGTGGTCACCGACACCATCGTCGCCCGCCCCGAGTCGGCCATGGCCCGCATCCGCACGTTGAGCGTGGCGCCCCTGGTGGCCGAGGCCATCAAGCGCGTGCACACCGGCGAGTCCATCAGCACGCTCTTTGCCTGAGCTGCCCGACCGCCTGCCGAGCCTCGAAGAGAAACCCGCTCTGGGGTTTGTCGCCGAGGCGAGTCTCTTGAGGGGCGGGCGGGGAAACCTCCCCGCCAAAAAGCCGAGCCTGCTGGCCATCGACCTCGGTCTGGTGGCGGGCTTTGCCTGCTTCGACCTCGGCGGCGCCCCCCGCCTGCGCTGGTACCGCTCCCAGCATTTCGGCAACATGACCCGCCTCAAGGCGGCCATTCCCCGCATCCTCGACGACGCAGCGCCCCTGGCCACCGTCGTCGTCGAGGGGGACCGCCATCTGGGTGACCTGTGGGCCAGGCTCGCCGAGAAGCGCGGCGCCGTGGTCCATCGGGTCCGCCCCGAGGACTGGCGCCAGGCCCTGCTGCTGCCCCGGGAACAGCGCCACGGCGAAGACGCCAAGGCCGCCGCCTTTGGTGTGGCCAACGACGTCATCGCCTCCAGCGGGGCCCCCAGGCCCAAGACGCCCCTGTCCGACGACACCGCCGAAGCCATCTGCATCGGCCTGTACGGCCTGACCCTCCGGCCGCGCTGAGTCCGCACGCAAACCGGCAGCCCGGCAAACCGTGCCACCTGGCGCGATTTGTCCTGCACGCTGAAACACAAAAAGGCCCACCAGGCGGGGCCTTTGCTGCGCGCCGAAACGCTGCTTCAGCCGCAGCCGGGGTTGTCCGACGGCGCCGGCGGATTGGCGCAGGTGAAGTGGGGGTCGAGGGGGGAGCTGCCGCAGGCCACTTCTTCGCCGTCGTCGTCGCCGTCAGCGTCGGTGTCGGCCACGGCGGGATCCGTGCCGCGACCCGCTTCGTAGTCGTCGGTGAGGCCGTCGCTGTCGCCATCGGGCGGCGCCTCGGGGCAGACCAGGTGGCTGTCGAGGGGGGAGCTGTTGCAGGCCACCTCGTCGCCGTCGTTGGTGCCGTCGCCGTCGGTGTCGGGGTTTTCGGGGTCGGTGCCGCGGCCGGCCTCGAACTCGTCGGACAGGCCGTCGCCGTCGCTGTCGGTGGGGGTGGGTTCGCCTTCGCCTTCGCCCTCGCCTTCACCACCTTCTCCCTCGCCTTCGCCGACTTCTCCCTCCCCTTCGCCTTCGCAAGGGATCTCCTCGTCGCACAGGCCGTCGTCGCAGCCGGGGCCCGCGCCGTCGTAGTAGCGGCAGGCGCTGCCGGTGCCGCCGAGGACGACGACGAGGGCGGAGAGGGCGACAATGGGGGACAAGATGGTTCTGCGCATGTGGGAGCCTCCGAAGGACGGTCGGGGTGACCGCTGCAGGGGGTTGGCGCGAACCGTTCAGATCTGTGGCGAGCTCCGCCTGCCGAGCCCCCCGGCCGTGTCATCCGTCACGGAGCGCCGTCGCTGGGCCGTCTGTGCTCAGGGAAGCTGGCGGGCGATGGCATCCAGGAAGAGGCTGGCGGGCCACCGCTGGCGAAAGCGCGCCGCCGCCGCCCGGGCCGGGCCGTCTTGCCCGGCGCTGTGCAGGGCCATCACGGTGAGCGCCTCGCGCTCCTCCACCAGCAGGCCCGTGGGCCAGGCGCTGCGGTGGCTCTCGAGGATGATCAGGGCCCGGTCGCCGTCGCCGCGCACCAGGGCCGCCCGGGCCTCGGCGATGATGGCCCGTTCCACCCCGAGGGCCTGCTGGTCGGCCTCTGCTGCCGTCGTCGGTGGTGTCGTCGTCGTCGTCGTCGTCGGGGCCGTCTTTGGTGTCGGACCGGGCCGGGGGCGCTGGGGCGTCGTCGTCGGCGTGGGCTTGGTCGTGGTGTCCGCCGGAGCCGGCTCCACGACCAGACCCGCTGGTGGCGCGGGCCGAGCGCCATCGACGTCGTCGACCACGATGGCGTGGTCGCTGGTCGAGGGGGCGGGCGCCACCTCGTAGGTGGCCACGAAGATCGAGCCGCCGGCGGTCGCTGCCAACGCGGCGACGACGACGGCCCCGGACTTGGCGGCGCCAGAAAGGCCCGCGAGGACGCCCGTCGACGTCACGCTGCTGGAGGCGCCGAGGGTCGATGCGGCGGTGGTCGACGACGCCAGGCCCGACGACACGGTGGTCGATGCGGTGGTCGATGCGGTGGTCGATGCAGCCAGGGTTGCCCCCGAGCCGGCGGCGACGGCAGCTGCGGTGGTGACGAGGACGGCGGCCCGCACCCGATCGGCGGTGCCTGCCGGGGGACCGGGGCGGCGGCGCTCGGCGCCGATGAGGGACGCGAGGTCGTCGTCGAGGGGAGGCAGGGCGGTGGGATCGATTTCGCTCACCGGGACGCTCCGTCGTCACTTCCGCTGGCCAACAGGACGGCGGTCTTCAGCTCAATCCGCGCCTGGCGCAGGCGAGCATAGAGGGTGTTGATGTTCACCTCGAGGGCGGCGGCTATTTCGGGCATGCCGTGGCCTTCAATGTCGTGCAGCACCAGCACCGTGCGGCGATCGACGTCGAGGGTGTCGAGGGCGCGATGCAGCAGGGCTCGCCGCTCTTTGTCGTCGAGGGCGCGGTCGGCGCGCACCCCGTGGGCCGGGGTGCCCTGGGGGAGACGGTCTTTCTCGGCGTCGGTGTCTTCGGAAACCACCTCGTGGCGGTGCTGGGAACGTCGGCGGAATTCGCTGGCGACCCGGGCGGCGATCCCGAGCAACCACGGGCGCACCGGACGGCTGCGGTCGAAGTCGACCAGGCGACGGTGGACGACGATGAAGACGTCGTGGGCGGCGTCGTCGAGATCCCGTTCCCAGACCCCCAGGCGTCGCAGGGCCAGCCACACCGCCTTGAAGTGCCCATCGTAGACCTCGTCGAAGGTCGGCCCGGGCCCCGCCGGCAACGGCAAAGACCCTGTCTGGGAAGACAGGGCTCCGTCGGCCGCCGCCGCAGTCGAGCCATCCATGACCGGGGATTGGCCATGGCGCGCGTGATCTGTGTGATCCCGGCCTGGTGGGCGTTCGGTGCTCATGAATCCCGCCCGGATGCGGGTTCAGTCGAAGGCGAAGTAGTCGCGCTCGTCGACCTCGTACATGTAGACGGCCTCCGCCGCCGCCAGATAGGCGTCCGACAAAGGGTCGGTGAGCTCGGAGATGGCCTTGCCGGCGCCCCCGGCCTTCAACGACTCATATTTGCCCCGCGCACCTTTCCCCACAAAGCGCTGGGCCGCCTGGTTGAGGTCGGCGGGGGCGTCTCCCGTGGGGGTGCGGATGAAGGCGGCCGTGATCTTCATGTCCTTGTCGAGGGCGAACGCGATCTCGTGCTGGCCGCCGCGAAAGCCCGGCAACGGCAGAAAGACCGCGTAGCCCGTCTTCTTGTCGCGCTTGAGGACGTCGCGCTTCTTGTTGTCCTTGCTGGTGACGTAGGCGAAGTCGCCGGCGCCGACGCCCTTGCCGCCGCTGTCGAGGTCGAAGAAGGCAAAGACCCGACGCTGGTCGGTGATGCGACCGGGGGCGAGCTTGCCCTGATCCTTCAGGCGGGCCTTGGCGTTGTCGTCGAGGGTGGTCTCAGCGAGGTAGACGTGGGACGCCGTGGGGGCGAGGTCCCGCAGGTCGGTGTTTTTGGCCCGCAGGGCCGCCAGCACGTCCCAGGCGTCGAGGACGTTTTCACTGTCGATCTCGGGCATGCCGCCCTTGCCCTGCTCGATGAGCTTCACGAGGGCGGGATCGGGCAGGCGGTTCAGCCAGGCGCCGTCGACCTTGGCGGTGGCCGACGCCGCCTTCAGCAGGCGTTCGCCGTTGTCGACGTCGCCAATCAGGGGACGTTCGGCGGCGAGGGCGGCGGGGGCAACACTCAGGCTCAGCGCAAGCAGGGCGAGCAGGGAGGGGAGGCGTGTCATGGGAGGTCCCGGGTGAGGTCGAAGGACTGACAGTGGGGCAGCGAGGTGACGGGGCTCATTGGCCAGCGAACAGCTTCTTGTCTTCCTCGTCGAAGTCCGGCGGCGGCCACACGCCCACGTGAAGGGGAACGGCCATGTTGATGGTCCGCTCAGAGACCTCGCCGGTCAGCAGCACCTGGATCACGCCGTCATGGGTGGGCGTGAAGTGGAAGCCGTAGCGGCCGGGGGCGCCCAGGGAGTGGACGGCGTAGCTGGTGCGGGCGTCCTTCTTGCCGGTCTGCTCGACGACGACGGCCACCAGGCGCAGGTCCCGGAAGGGTTCGCGGTTGCCGAACTTGGGGTCGGCCACGTCGAGGCGCTTGAAGACATCGAGGCGAAGCTCGACCAGGCCATTTTTCTGGACGGCGCCGGGGGTGAGCTCGGCGAGCACGGTGACGTCGCCTTCGACGCGGCGGTAGGTGCGCTCACGCTTGGCCGAGGCCAGGCGCTGGACCTTGGTGTCCTCGCGTCGCTTCTCTTCATTGAGGCGCTTTTCTTCGGCGAGCTTGGCCTTGTCTTCGGCCTTCTTCTTGTCGGCGACGCTGGCGGACTCTTCGGCCTTCTTGCGGGCGTCGTCTTCGGCCTTGCGCTTCTTCTTGTCGTCGTCGGTGTCGGCCAGGACGTCGACAGGCCCCTTCTTGGCATCGACGGCCTTCTTGTCGTCGGCCTTCTTGTCGTCGGCCTTTTTGTCGTCGGCCTTCTTGTCGTCGGCCTTCTTGTCGTCGGCCTTCTTGTCGTCGGCCTTCTTGTCGTCGGCCTTCTTGTCGTCGGCCTTCTTGTCGTCGGCCTTCTTTTCTTCAGCCGTCTTCTTCTTCTTTGGATCCTCGGCCTTCTTGTCGTCGGCGGGAGGCGCTTCGGTCTTGCGGGGCGGCGCGTCGCCGTCCTCGTCGTCTTCGCCGCCGACGATCTCCCGTTGGGCGAAGGCTGGCAGGGCAACCGTGGCGAGGGCTGCGGCAAGAAGCAGGGTGCGGGGGCGCAACATCACATCACCTCGAGCAGGGGCTCGTTTCGGACAGGAAACCGACACATCAGGTGCACACAGCAGGCGCACGAATCAGTTGCACGAAGACGACGCCCGGGCAGCGTCCATTCTCAGCCGCAGCTCAAAGCCGTCGACGGAGCGGTGCAGGAAATAGGGGCGCCCGTCGACGAAGAACGCCGGGGTGGCATCGATGCCAAAGCTCACCCCCTCGGTCCGGGACTCTTCGACCCGCTTGGCGAGGGCGGGGTCGGCCAGGTCTTTGCTGAAGCGGGCGACGTCGAGGCCGAGGGCCTTGGCGTGACCGATGATGAGATCATCCGACAGGATGTCCTGGGTCGCGAACAGGGCGTCGTGCATGGGCCAGAATTTGCCCTGGCGGCCGGCGGCTTCGGCGGCGACGGCCGCCTTCTTGGCCATGGCGTGAAACGTCAGGGGGAAGTGCTTGAAGACCACCTGGACGTCGGAGCGCTTCTTGACGAGCTGCTCCAGCACCGATGACGCGGCGCGGCAGTGGCCGCACTCGAAGTCGGCGTACTCGACGATGACGTGCTTGGGCTTCTGGGCGCCCTTGGACGAAAAGCCAGCCACGACGGGGGCCTTTTTGGGGGCGGTGAAGCCGCTCGTGATCTCCTTGGCCAGGGACTCGGCGATCGCATCCTCGGGGACGCCCTGCTCGAAGGAGGCGATGGCCCACTCGGCCAACAGCACGGCGGGGGTGCATTTCGTGCCCTCTTGCAGGCACTGCCCGAGGCTCTTGGGGCAGTCACAGGGACACACCTCCTCGGCGAGGAGCTTGTCGAAGGCCGCCTTCTGGGCGGGCTCCAGGTGGCTGGCGTCAACGGCGAGTTTCTGGGCAGAGACACTGCCGGCCAGGGACAGCGCGGCGGTCACGGCGACGATGAAGGGGCGCATGCAGGGGGCATAGCGGCATCTGGCAGCGGCGTCGAGGTGGGCCGGGCGGCAACCGCCAGGCACGGGCCAGGCGGGCCGATCGCCGCACCAGGCCGGGTGCCTCCCGCCGAAACAGGTGGAGGCGCGGCTTGCGCCCCTGCGCCACTTGCTCCTACTGTCGGCTCACGAGGTCACTCGCGCCCATGGCAAAGAGCGAATTTGGCGATGATGTAGAGAAGACGACGGTCCTTGGCCTCAAGGACCTGGAACTCTTGTCCCCCGACAAGAATGCCCGCACGGCCTATTTCATCTGCATCAACGGTCGCGCCGTCGGCAAGATGTTCAAGCTGTCGACCAACTCGACCAACAAGATGATCGTGGGTCGCTCACCGACCAACGACATCCTTGTGGACGATGAAGGGATTTCGCGACAGCACGCCTTCGTCGAGCGCAACGCGCTGGGCCTCGTGCTCGTCGACAACGAGTCCACCAACGGCGTCTTCGTCAACGGCCAGCGCATCCAGCGCCATCTGCTGCAAGACGGCGACAAGGTGCAGCTTGGCTCCTCCGCCATCTTGAAGTTCTCGTTTCAGGACGAGGTCGAAGAGCGGGCCCAAAAGCAGCTGTACGAGAGCGCCACCCGGGACGGCCTGACCAACTGCTACAACAAGAAGTACTTCGCCGATCAGCTCAAGACGGAGTTCGCCTACTTCTTCCGGCACAACGAGCCCATGAGCCTGTGCCTGTTCGACATCGACTTCTTCAAGAAGCTCAACGACGGCTTTGGCCATCAGGCCGGTGATCACGTCTTGAAGACCCTCGCCGTGGTGGTCCAAAAGGCCCTGCGCACGGAGGACATCTTTGCCCGCTACGGCGGCGAAGAGTTTGGCGTCATCTTCAAGAACACCGACGGCGAAAAAGCCTTCCTGGTGTTGGAGAGGGTCCGGCGCAACGTCGAGAAGTACGAGTTCATGGACAACGATCGGCGCATGCCCGTCACGATTTCCATCGGCATCGCCACCCTTGAGGGCCAGAACTACCCGACCCCCAAGGCATTGGTGAAGGCCGCCGACGACTACCTCTACCAGGCCAAGGGCAAGGGCCGAAACCGCACCGAGTCCGCCATCGTCGGCTGACCGGCAGGACTTCCCGCCAGAAACCGCGCCAGATGGCGCGGTTTTCGTTCGTGCGCACGTTCAGGGCTGCAGGCGGGCTCGCAGCAGGCTGATGGTCTCCTGGACGGCGACGGAGGCGGCGCGGATGACGCCGCTGGTGTTGAAGAAGCCGTGAAACAGCGACGGGTACTCGCGATGGTCCACGGCGACACCGGCCTGGGCCAGGCGGGTGGCGAAGGCGTTGCCCTCGTCGCGCAGGGGGTCGAAGCCGGCGGTGACGACGACGGCGGGGGGCAGGCCGGCGAGGTCGGCCGCGAACCACGGTGAGGCCCGGGGATGCTTCGGGTCGACGTCGCCGAGGTAGTTGGCGCAGAACCAGGCGACGGTGTCGCGCTCCAGGTAGAAGCCGTGGCCCAGGGACTCGATGGAGGGAAACGACATCGTCATGTCGACGACGGGGTAGATGAGCAGTTGGGCCCGGGGACGGACGACGTCGTGGCGGGTGTCGAGGCAGACCACGGCGGCCAGGTTGCCGCCGGCACTGTCCCCACCGACAGCCACCCGCGCGGGATCAATGCCAAGGGCCGCGGCGTCGGCGACTGTGGCCCGAAAGGCCGCGCTGCAGTCGTCGATGGCAGCGGGGAATCGGTGCTCCGGAGCGAGCCGGTAGTCGACGGCGACGACGACGGCCCCAAGCCCCGCACACAGCACCTGACAGACCCCGGCATGGCTGTTGAGGGAGCCCACGGTGTGGCCGCCGCCGTGGAAGTACAGCAGCGCCGGCAAGGCCTGCGTCCCTGGCCCGCCCAGGGGGCGATAGATGCGGGCGGGGACGCCGGCGACGCTGGTATCGACGACGCTGGCGATGGCGGGCAACGGATCGGGGGCGAAGAGATTGCCGTTTTTCTCCATGTCCCGGCGGGCGGCGTCGTGCCCCAGCACGTGGGCAGGCTTGAGGCCCGCGGCCTTCTGGGAGACGAGGCCCAGTTGGACCTGGGCGTCGAGGGTCCGGCCGTCGCGGCTGATGGGGGTCCCCGCGAGCCGGGCCACCACCCCGTCGGGGAGGCCGACCACGAATCGGCCGACGGCACGTTCGAGTGCACTCTTGAGGCCGGCCATCACCAACTCCCGACGGCGCGGACGAAGAAGCCGGAGCGGTCGACGCTGCCGCCTTCGAGGCCCGTGCGTTCGGTCTCGTTGTCGCTGAAGCTGGTGAAGTTGTAGCCAAGGCCCAGGCGCAGCTGCTCGATGGGGGCCACCTGCAGCTCGACGAGGGCGCCATGCTCGAGGCCCGCGTAGCTGATGCCGGTCAGCACCCGGTACTCGACGCCGAGGTCGAGCTCGCCCGGCAGCAGGGGATCGACCCCGAGGCGCCGCAGCATCGTCAGCGTCCGCAGGTTCACGCGGTTGATCCACAGGGCGGTGACGGCGTCGGCCTTGGCCACGTCGTCGAGGGCGACGCTCATATGCTTCAGGGCCACCTTCTCGACGAGCTGCACACCCCAGGGCAGCTCGACGATGGGTTCGACGGCGAAGGCGTGGATGGCGGTGTCGTCGACGGAGCCGCCGTCGAGACCAATGGGACGGATGTCGACCCGGCGGGAGAGCTTGGTCAGCACGCTGAGCCAGTCGTGGGTGATGGGACGGAAGGCGGCACCGACGCTGCCCTCCTCGAGGTAGGCGGCTCGCTGGGAGAGGGCGAGGTCCTGGGCGAGGGCCAGGTTGTAGCGTGACAGCAGCGACAGCTCGGGAGACAGCTTCAGGGCCATCGCGGTCATCGACAGGACCCAGGCTGTGTCGTTGCCGCCGCGGCCTTCGGCGAAGTTGTCGTAGCGCAGCTCAAGGCGTTGGGAGATGGCGAACAGGTCGTCACGTCGCCACTCGATGCCCCCCGACGCCGCGTCGCGGGAGCCCTCGCCGTAGATGAACGAGCCGCCGCCGTTTTGGCCCGGGGCTGCGTAGAAGGTGGCGTCGGTGAAGGCCGCCGGGGCCACGGTGCCGCTCTGGGTGGTGGGCACGGTCGCTCCCCCGAGGGTGGTGATGCGCTCGTAGTTCAACGACAACGTCAGGCCGAAGGGCAGGGCCCACTGGTTCTTCAAGCCGACGACGCCGCGGGTCTGGTCTGACGAGAACGCCGACTGCAGCTGGTACTCGGCGTAGGCGCTGCTGCCTTTGGCGAGTTCGGTCTCGCCACCGACGACGGTGGTGTTGGAGAAGCCCATGGTGCCAGACCCCGGCGCCGGCAGCATGCCCACGCGCTCGGAGACATAGACCCTGGACGTTTCGTTCAAGCGATAGCCGACGCCGGCGTGGACCTGGTTCTCGCCCGACCAGCGGACGCTGACGCCGCCGTCGACGGAGAGGTCTTGCGTGAGGGCGTAGCGGGCCACGCCGTGGGTGATGAAGTGATCGTTCCAGGCCTTGAGCTGGTTCGGGTCTCCCATGACGAGGACCTCCTGCTTGAGGCTCAGGGTCAGGGCATCGGTGACGCCCCAATCCACGCCGGCGGCGGTGACCACCGTGTGGAAGTCCGTGGCCCGGCCCGGGTCGCCGTCGTCGACAGGGGCGCCGAAGCTGCCGCTGTCGGCGGTGTAGCCGTAGCCAACCTCGCCAGCGACGCTCAAGCCCGGGATGAGCTTGCGCGCGTAGCGACCGGTGGTGAGCTGGCGGTTCAAGGTGCGGGGTGCGGCGACGGGCTCGAAGGGGTTGATGTCGGCGATGACGCCGTCGTAGCGCAGGCGGACCTCGTCGTTGTCGGTGGGCTTGTAGGCGGCTTCAGCCCCCCACTTGGTTTGACCCTGCTCAAGGATGGCGCCGCCACCGCCGAAGAAGCCCGCCTGCAGGGCCTGGTAGTAGGCCTTGACGACGCCCTGGTCTTTGTTGCGGCCCACGACGTCGCCAAACTGCCATTGGCCGTCGAGCTTGAAGCCGGCGCCGCTGCGTTCAGCCGGGAAGATGCTGCCGCCGACGCGGGTGGCCTTCTGGTCGAGGCTTTGGCCCATGCCGTTGTAGGTGAGGCCGCCGTCGAAGCTCACGAAGTTGCCGGCGTCGACGCTCTGGCTCATGAGCAGCTCGGCCTTCAAGAAGGTGCCCTCGTCGACGAAGGCCTTGGCCCGCATGCCGCCCACCTGGTAGGCGAGCTCGCCGCCCTCGCGACCCTCGACGACGTAGCTGCCACCGAGGTCGAGGAAGCCAAACATGCGCTGGCTGACGTCGCCGCCGCCGGCGATGCCTTGCAGGCGCTGGTCGTCGCGATGCTCGTATTCCACCTCGACGAAGACGCGGTTGCCCGATGCCACCTGGCCGAGGTTGTGGTTGGTGATGAAGGCGCCGTCGGCGAAGGCCTGCACGGGTTCCTTCATGAGGATGCGGCCTTCGTCGTAGCGAATGGTGTAGTCGACGTTGCGCTGCTTGGAGATGCGGGCGATTTCCGTCCCGGTGACGCCGTCACGCACGATGATGGCAATGCGCTCGCTGCCCTCGACCAGGCGTTCGTGGCGCAAGAAGTACACGCTGCCGCCGGTGCCCATGAGCTCCACCCGGGCGTGACGTTCGCCACCGCCGCCAGCGACAAAGGCCGTGGCCTGGGTGCGCCAGGGATCCGTGGCCGGAGTGACCGGCTTGTCCGTCGCCCGCTTCTCGACGTTGATGGGGTCGAGCCAGCCGCGGTCGAACTGCAGTTGGGCACCGGTACGGGCGCGCTGGTAGCGCAGCAGGTCGCCGCCGACGAGCTCGGTGCGGATGCTGCCGATGGACAGTCTCGAGGTGTCGGCGGCGAGCTCGACGTAGATGGGAATGCCGCTCCGGGCGTCTTGGACCTCGAAGGCGCTGTCGCCCCAGGCGGGCATGAAGCGATCGGGGTCAAGGACGTCGCGGAAGAACACGTCGTCGTCAAAGCGACGGGTGTCGAGGTGGAGGGTCAGGTCGTAGTCCTTGAAGAGGGTCTGGCCGGTGAAGCGCCCCTTCACGTAGGCGACGCCGCGGCCGTAGACGAACGCTGGTCCAAGGGTGAGTGACGTCGTCGTCGACCGCTCATCGAGGAGGGCCCCGTCCTGGCCAGCGGCGGCGTCGGCCATCAGCAACACGAACCAGCCCGACGTGTCGACGGTCAGGGCCCGTTTGACGCGGGCGGTGTTGCCGAGGGTGTCGGTGGCTTCGACGACGACGGTGCCGGGGCCATCGGCCAGCTTGACCTGGGTCTCGAAGCGACCCGTGAGGGGATCGACCGTGACAGGGGCGCCGTTGACGGTGACGCGGCTCTCGGGAGCTGCCCGTCCTCGCACGGGGTAGAGGGCGCTGGCGACGCGGTCGCCGGGCGGGAGCTCCACGCTGAGGCTGGCGGCGGGCACCTGGCTGCGGCTCGGCCACCATGCAGGGGTGGGGCCGTCGCCGACAAAGGGGGCGCGGTCGGCGGCGCTGACGGTCGTCGTCGCCGACTCCCCGGCGGTCGTCGTCGCCACCGCTGGCGTCGTCGACGTCGTGGGCTCGGTCGCCGTCGTGGGCGCCGTTGTCGGTGTTGAGCCCGCAAAGGCCTGCGTGAACGCCGACGGCGTCCCCTGCCAGGCCGGGGCGCTCTGGCCACGGACCCGCACGGAGGCGCGCGCCCCCGTCGCTGCGGTGAGGCTGAAGGCCAGCTCGCCGTCGTTCAGGGGCGCCAGCGCGTCCTTGAACTGGCCATCAACCGTGGCCACCGCCGCACCGTTGACCCGCAGCTCCGGGGTGACAGGGGATTCGGCAACCGCTGTCGTCGTCGTCGTCGTCGGGGGCGTCGTGGGCGCGACGACGGCGACCGACAACCGTCGGTTCTTGCGGCGGTTCTTGGCACTCGAATTGGGCGTCAGGGGTTCGTCGCTGCCGCGGCCAAGGGTCACGATGTCGGCAGTGACACCGGCGCCCACCATGACGTCGCGGGCGGCGTCGGCGATGCGCTGGGTGACGCTCATGCGCCGCACGCGCGGTTCGGCGTCGTCGGTGTGGGCCTCGATGCGAACGGTGGCTCCGGGGGGGATGCCGCCGGCGATGGCCGTCAGGGCTGCCACGGCTTCAGCCGTCAGGGTCTCGCCGCGGGCGGGGTCGGCGATCAGGCGTGGTTCGGCGCCAGTGCCTGACGAGGTCGCCGACGCGGGCGCCGTCGTGGTTGGTAGAGGTGCCGCGCCCACCGTTGTGCGGACGTCGGGGGAGATGCCGACATTGCCAAACGTGTCCTCGACAATGGCCCGCAGACGAATGGGCGTTCCCCTGACGGGGAGGGACGTCAGGGCAATGCGGGCGGGGGCGCCGTCGACGACGACCTCTGCCAGCCGCTTGCCGAGGGCGTCGTCGTCGACGGAGAACGCCGGAGCTTCGGGGCTGTCGGCGAAGACCCGAATGGTGGTGCGCCGCACGGCCACACCCGCGGGCACGCTGACAGACACCGCTCCTTCGTCGAGGTGGGGCTCAACGCGGGTGGCCAGCAGCTTCGCACCGTCGACGACGACGCCGTCGACCACGACGGTGCCGGCCTCGAGGTCGACGACGACGGGCACCGCGGCCAGGCCCGTCTTGGTGGAGGTCGATGGGGCGCCATCGGGGAGCTGCACAAGCCGGAAACGTCGGCCGGCGACGTCGATGTCGACGACGACCGCCGCACCCTTCTTGACGGCGATCTTGCCGGCGAAGCTGCCATCGGTTGCCACCGTGAGGGGGGTGCCCGCCGCGATGACCTGTGCGGGCATCTTCAACGAGGGCAGGGCCACCGCCGCGTCGAGGGCGGGGACGTCGCGGCTGACGGCGGGGAGCACCACCTCGATGCGACGGTTGCGCTCGCGGTCCTTCTGGCGGCCGTTTGGATAGAGGGGCTCAGCGTCACCCTTGCCGACGGCCACGATGCGGTCGGCGGGGAGGCCCGCGCGAATCAGGGCCTGGCGGGCGGCTTCGGCGCGGGCGGCGGTCAGTTGACCGACGGGTTCGTCGGGGCGGTCGTCGAGGTGGGCGCGGACCTCGATGCGGGGGGCATCGCGCAGTTCGCGTGCCCTGGCGGCCAGTCGGTCCCGCAGCCGTTTGGTGGGGGCCCCGGCCGTCGTGAAGAGCACACCGTCGCTCTCGTCGAGCACCAGCACCTGGGTGCTGGCGGAGGCCTTCGTGCTGGCGCCGACGCCGACGCCGAAGTGGCGCGGGGCGGTGCCGAGGCGATCGCCGTTGTCGAAGCCGACGCTCAAGGTGGCCTGGTACAGATGACCGTCGACGAGGACGACGCTGCCGGTGGTCTCGTCGCTGCCATTCCAGGCGATGCTTGGGGGAGGCGGACCGCGGCCGGCAATCACCCACACCGGTGTCGGTGTCGCCGTCGGTGTCGCTGTCGGCGTCGCTGTTGGTGTTGCGGTCGAGGTGGAACTCGTCGAGGTCGTCGGGGTGGCTGCAGGAACGCCGAGGCCGCGCTCAAAGGCGGCGACGTCGACAGCCGATGGCCTGCCTGCATTGGGCCCAGGCCCCGTCGTGGGAGTGCCTGTCGGGCTGCTGGATGCTGCTGCACTCGATGCAGCACTGCCTGGAGCACCGAGGTCATCGATGACCAGCTGCCAGGCGACCACGCCGGCCTCCGCCGTGATGCGGGGGCGGAAGTCGAGGCCGGCGTCGACAGCGACGAGGTTCGGGCCCACAGGCCCGGGTTCCTGGCCCCGGGCGCTGACGTCGAGGGCAATGGTTGGCACCGGGCGTGACACGCCGTCGGTGCTCAGGCGCAGGGGGGAAAGCTGGCCGTCAATGGCGATGGTCCGCACGGTCTCCTCGTCGGGGCGGAAGGCCGACGGGTTGACGGTGACGTCGGTGGCGTCGATGGCGACGCCGGCGTCGCAGCGAACGGGGAAGGCGACCTGGGCGGGCAAACCCGCCGAGAGGTAGAACGACTGCCGCAACGACGGCGCCGTCGCCCCAACGAGGGTCCGCTCGTCGAGCTTGGCGAGGTGCATGCCCGGTTGCACCCCCGAGAAGTGCAGCTTGCCGCTGACGTCGGCCTCGGCGTAGGTGCCGTTGTCGAGGTAGACGCGGGCACCCCAGGCCCCCCGTTCCCCGGCGTCCTGCCAGCCATCGTTGTCGTCGTCGCAATAGACCTTGGCCCGCACGGAGCCGAGGTCGAAGGTGTCGTCGGGGACCACCAGCACGGCGGCGCTGGCGAGGGCCGTGAGCGCGATGGCGCCGTCGGCCAGCCGCAAGGCGGCGGTGTTTTCGTGGCGACCCACGGGAGTGCCCGGGCCGACGACGACGTTGTAGCGCAGCACGTAGCTGCGGTTGCGCAGCAGGTCGAAGGGACCAAACGCGATGGTGCGGGTGCCGGTGGCGCGGACGCCGTCGACGATGCGACGACGGAGCTGGCCGCGGCGGTCGGTGGTGACCTCGGCCAACTGGAAGCTGCCGTCGACGAGCTGGAAGCCCGCCGGCAGGGTGTCGACGATCTCGACGCCGCCCCCTTGTGAGACGGTGCGATCCACCAGGGCCTTGTTGTCGACGCGGACCTCGTAGCTGACAATCTCGCCCACCGAGAGCCGCTTGCGGGTGGCCGTCTTGTTGATGGCGACCTGCTCCTGCAGGGGGTCCACCGGCAGATGGTTGCGGGACACGAGGCCGACGCCGTCATCGACGCGCAGGCGGGCGGCCCACGGCGGTGGCGCCGTGCGGTCGACGACGATGACGTCGGCGACGTCACCCGGGCCCACCTGTTGGCCCGACGGGTCACGACCATCGGAAAGCACCGGGGCCGTCGACGACGGGAACACCAGCAGGGGCGAGTCGAGGACCACGCCCAGCCGGTAGCTGCCTGGAGGTGGCGAGAACCGGTAGAAGCCCTGGGGACCCACCACCTGGTTCTGCTGCCCTTCACGAAGGAGCTCGGGGGCCACCAGCCGGTCGTTGTCGGGGGTGCCGTCATTGTCGTCGACAAACAGGGCCACCCGCAGGCCACGGGGGGAGCGCTCGGTGTCTCCCGTGATCCACACGGTGCCGTTGGGCTCGATCGCCACGTCGTTCTGCTTCACTTCGCCATCGCCGAGGCGACCGAGATCGACCTCGTGGAAGAACGCTCCCGCCGGCCCGCGCACCACCAGCCGGGTGGTCCCCGATGGCAGCGGCGACAGCGTGAAGCGGCCGTCGGCGTCGGTGATGACGCTCATGACGGCGTCAGGTTCGTTGCGCCAGAAGGCGACCACGGTGAAGCCCTGAACGGCGACGTCGCTGGCGCTGGCGTCAAACACACCATCGCGGCTGCCAGCGTCGACAAAGAGGCGACCCGAGACGGACGCTGTGCCCGGCAGCAGGCCCACCGTCAGGCTGTCGGTGCCGAGGCGGACGTCGGCCGTGGCGGGGCCTCCGACGAGGATGGCGCCGGCCCGGCCAGTGGCTGTGAGCACGGTCCCCGTGGCGACGTCGGCGTCGACGAGCAACGGGATGACGAGGTCGCGCTGGCTCGTGTCACCGATGGCCTCCAGCCGGATGGCCACGCCGGTGCGGCTGCGCACTTCATCGCCCACCACCTCGAGGGCTGTCGCCAGGTCCACGTTGGCGTTGAAGGCCTCGAGGTCCACCGTCAGGCCCGCGCCCACGGTGATGACGACGTCGCGAATCAGCGTCGGCGCCGGGCTGCGGTTCTTCAGCGGGGCCCGCAGGGTCACCCGGTCGCCGGCCAGCAAGACGCCACCGTTGTCGTCGGCGAGCTGCAGGGTGTCTTCGTCTACGAGCACCGCCAGGCGGCCCTCAACCGGGATGCGCAGGGGTTGGGCTCCAGGGGAACTCGGGTCGGCATCTGTTGCCAACTCGCCCAGGCGCGACACCAGGGTGCCCTGGGCGACGATGGCGGCCACGTCACCGACGGGGGTCACGGCCACGCTCAGGGAAGCACCGTCGCCGGCCTCCAGGCGCGCCGGGCGCCACACCACGGCGTTGCCGACGATCTCGGCATCGTCGCCGTCGGCGGCATCGGTCCGCGCCGCGCCGTTGACCAGCAGGCTCCCCGCGATGCGGTCGGTGCCCGCCGGGATGGGCAGGGTGAGGACGGCGTCGGTGACGGCCTCGGTGCCCGCGTTCTCGACGACGGCCTCCAATGTGGTTGTTGTACCCACACGTGTAGGTGAAGGTGCGCCCCGCAGCTGGGCCACCAGGAAGGCGCCGCCGCCCACGACGACGGTGGTGGGGTCGCCGACCACGAGGGGCGTGCGCGGATCGTCGCTGCGGGCCTCGGCGGTGCCTGCGGCCTGCAGGATGGCCTGGTTGCTCAGCACGGCCCCGCGGGGCGCTGACAGCTCGACGCGGGTGGAGAAGCCGACGACGACGCTGCGACCGGCCCCGACGGTGCCCAGCGCCAGGCCGGCGACGAGGTCCGTGTCGTTGACGGGCAGGCCCGACACCGTGAGGGTCCCCGGCACAAAGCGCATGCCGGCGGGGATGCCGTCGACGACGACGACGTCGTCAGCCTCGGTGCCGCCGTCGTTGATGACCGTGATGCGCCAGTCGAGCACGTCGCCCGGCTCCACCAGGCCGCCGTCGACGTCGCGGACTTCCTTGGTGGTGGCCGAGAGGTCCGGGCGGGAGCGGACGCGCACGACGACGGGGCCAATGATGGTGGGCGTCTGCTCGCCAAGGCTCGTGACCGCCATGCTGAAGGGGATCTCGGCGCCGTCGGCGATGGGGGAGGCGACAGCGCCTTCGAACTCGACGACCACCTGTTGACCGGGGGCCAGCAGCGTCAGTGTCGGCAGTTGCGAGGCGGTCCAGCGGACGCTGCCGTCGCCGTCGATGAGGCCGCCGTCGGTGGTTTCGTCGGCGACGAAGCGCTGCCCGGCAAACGGCGACTGCAACACCAGGCCGCGGCCTGCCTGGCGACCACTGCTGGCAACGGTCACCCGGGCCCGCACCCGCTGCCGGGGGGCGACAATGGCGCCGGGGGCGATGACGGCGCCGCTGTCGCCGTCGAACAGCTCGATGGTGCCGCTGTATTCTTCGTCGGCGTCGACGACGCGGACGGTGGGGTCGAGGGCGGCGGCGGTGCCCGGGTCGTCGCTCACGATGGTTGTGCCACCGACGCGGACCTCGGCCTGGTTGCTGACGACGGTGCCGCCCGCCGCGAGGGGGTCAACGACGGCGGTGATGGTCAGGGCAACGCTGCCGCCGGGGGCGATGCTGGGGATGGTGGCCGTCACCACGCCGCCGACCGCGGTGCCCAGGGACGTCGTCACATTCTGCAATTCAGCAGGCACGGTGTCGCTGACGACGACGGTGTTGGCCGCGATGCTGCCGCTGTTGGAGACCGTGATCACGTACCTGACGGTGCTGCCGGGCACAAAGACCGGCGCGTCGCTGCTCTTGGTGGCCGTGAGGATCGGCGCCTGCACGGTGAGCCGGGTCTCGTCGTCGGGGGCGGCGGTGCCGGGATCGTCACTGACGACGGCGGCCGCCACATCGGGGGACGTGACCCGGGCCTGGTTGGCGATGGTGGTGCCGTCGACGACGGTGTCGTTGACCCGGGTGGTGAAGTCCAGGGTGACGCGGCCACCCCGCGCGATGCCCGCCAAGCCCGGCGCTGACGTCGCATCAAACAGGATCACATTGCCGGCGGCGGTGCCGTCGCCGTCGTCGACGATGGTGAGGTTGGCGAGGTCGACAACGTCGGTGACCACCACATCGCGGGCCAGCCCGGTGCCGGTGTTTTCGACATCGATGGACCACCGCAGGAGGTCGCCAGGGCTGGTGGGACCACCATTGTCGTCGACGACGGTCTTTGACACCGCCAGGACTGGCCGGGCATCGATGGTGACGCGGGTGGGATCATTGGCGGTGGCCGTGGTGGGGTCGTCGGAGACAACGACGACGGCGCCATCGGTCACGCTGGCCTGGTTGTCAATGGTGGTGCCGTTGGCGAGGGCCCCCGACAGCCGGGCGGTGAAGGTGAGGGTGCGGCTGGTGCCGGGGGCGAGGGGCGCCAGGGTGCTGCGGAGCTGCCGGGTTGGTGCATCAAACACGAGCCCCGGGCCGGGGGTGACGACGGTGAAGGCGGCGTCGACGACGTCGATAAAGGCGCCGACGACCGGGGCTGTGCCCTCCGAACGCAAGGTGATGGCATAGCTGATGACGTCGTCGGGGGCGGCGATGCGGGCGCCGACGACGTCCTTGCTCATGACGAGGCGGGCCACGGTGGTGACCGTGAAGCGGGTGGGATCAAGGGCCGTCGCCGTGGCTGGATCATCCGACAGGAAGGTCTGGCCACCGGTGACGGCCGAGGCCTGGTTCTGCACGACGGTGCCACCGACGACGTTGGCATTCACGCGGGTGACAAAGACCAGCGTGACGGGAGGGGCCCCCGGGGCCATGGACCCAAGCAGGGGGTCGACGGCCGCGTCGAAGGTGAGGGTGCTGCCTGCCAGGCGACCGCCGGACACATGGCTCACCTGGGCGGGCAAGGCGTCGGTGACCACGATGCTGCGGGCCACGGCGTTGCCCTCGTTGCGCACAAAAACGCGCCAGGTGGTGGTGTCGCCGGGTTCGATGGCGCCGCCGTCAGTGGCTGTGTCGTCGTCGACGACCACCTTCTCGACGATGAGCCGCGGCGCGCTGTCGATGGTGATGATGGTCGGGTCTGCCGGCGTCACCGTCGATGGATCGTTGCTGACAAAGGGCGTGACGATGTCGCGACCCGCCAGGCGGGCCTGGACGCTGAAGGTCGTGCCGGGGTCGAGCGGGGTGGGCAGGCGCACCCGCAGGCGGCGCTCGATGGGCGTGCCGACGACGACGGTGCCCAGGGTGAAGGTGACCGTGGTGCCAACCACGGTGCCGCCGGCGGCATCGACAATGACGAGGCCGGCGGGGAAGGGCACAGTGGCTATGACGTTCTCGCCGTTGGCGCGCCCGCGGTTGTCGACGACGAGGCGGTATTCGACGACGTCGGCGGGGGCTGCCCGGTCGATGACGGCGCCGCCGACGCTGAACGACTCCAGGGTGGACGACGACAAATCCGCCGCCGACACCACCTGCACCCGGGTGGGGTCAAGCGGGGTCGCCGTCGCCGGATCGTCCGAGAGGAAGGGGGCTCCCGGGATGCCGGGCTCGGCGATGGCCGCGCTGGCCTGGTTGGCGATGACGGTGCCATTGGCCAGCGGTGCCCGGACCCGGCTCGTGAAGCGCAGCACGCTGGTGGTGTCGATGGCGATGGTGGGGACGGTCCAGGTGATGGTGCTGCCCGCGAGGACGCCGCCGTCCTGGGGGGTAATCGTCAGCAGGTTGACGTCGACCACGTCGCTGACGCTCACGCCAGTGGCGGTGCGGTCGCCCGTGTTGCGCACGGCAATATTCCAGCGCAGCAGGTCGCCGGGTTCGACCACGCCGCCGTTATCGTCGACGACGGTCTTTTGCACCTGCAACACCGGCTGGGACGTGACCGTGAACGCCGATGGGTCGTCGACGGCGGCGGTGGCTGGATCATCGGTCAGCACCGCAGCCAGACCCGTGGCCGTGATGCGTGCCTGGTTGGCGACGACGATGCCGTTGTTGAGCGGCCGCCGCAGGGTGCCTTCGATGACGAGGGTGCGGCGTTGGCCGACGGGGAGGGCGCCGACGGCGAAGCTGACGGTCTGGCCGGCGACGGTGCCACCGACAGCGGCGATGCTGGTGAGTTCGGCGGGGACGACGTCGGCGACGGCGACGGCGGCGGCGTCTTCACTGCCGGTGTTTTCAACGACGATGGTGTAGCGGACCCGGTTGCCGGGACGGAAAATGCCGTCGCCGTCGACGTCGAGGACGGTCTTGGTGCTGGTGTCGAGGACCGGTCGCGACGTCACCACCAGACGCGTGGGGTCCAGGAGGGCGGCTGTGGCCGGGTCGTCAGAGACCACGGGATCGGCGACGGGGGACGTCCCCTGGGCCTGGTTGTCGATGGTGGTGCCGTTGGCGAGGGGTGCCGCCACGCGGGCGGAAAAGCGCAGCAGGCGGGGCGGACCGGGCAGGAGCGTGAAGGCCGGATAGCGAACGCTGCCGGTGCTGAAGGTGCCGCCGTTGTCGGCGTTGACGAAGGTCAGGCGGCTGTCGAGGACGTCGGTGACGACGGTGCCGGTTGCCGGGGCATCGCCGGTGTTTTCGACGGCGAGGGTGAAGGTGACGGTCTCGCCGGGCAGCAGGGCGCCGCCGTTGTCGTCGGCGAAGGTCTTCTTGATGCTCAGCAGGGGACGACTTGTCACCGTGAAGCGCGTGGGGTCCAGCGCCGTCGCTGTGGCGGGGTCGTCGGACAGAAAGATGATGCCGGCCGCCTGGGGTGTGGTCGCTTCGGCTTGGTTTGCGACCACGGTGCCATTGGGCAGCACGTCGGCCACACGAGCGTCAAAGCGGACGGTGACGGTGCCACCGACGTCGACGCGGGCGAGGGCGGGAATGGTGCTGCTGTCAAACACCACGGCGTTGCCCTGCACGCGGCCGCCGGCGGTGAGGATGGCGGTGTTGGCGTTGGCGTCGAGGGGGTCACGGACCACCACCGCAGTGGCTGCACCGTCCCCCGTGTTGCGCAGGGTCATGGACCAGGTGACGACGTCACCGGGGCGGAAGGGGGCGCCATTTTGGTCGACAACCGTCTTGTCGACGACGAGGTTGGCGCGGGCCCGGACCACGACGCTGACCACGTTGGACTGCACGGGCTGTTGGGGGGCGGTGGCGGTGCCGCGCGCCACATTGTTGATGACGGTGCCGTCGTCGAGGCCCGCCCGGACCCGGGCCTCAAAGCGCAGGGTGACGCTGCCGCCGATGGCGACGGTGGGCACATTCCAGGTGATGTTCTGGCCGGCCTGCACGCCACCATCGAGGACGCTGGTGAGCTGGAGGGTGGCGGCCACGGCATCGGTGACGACGACGGCGGTGGCTGGCACCGTGCCGGGGTTTGTCAGGGTCAGGCTGTAGCGCAGCAGGTCGCCGGGCCGGACATCGCCGCCGTTGTCGTCGACGACGGCCTTGGCAATGCGCAGGTCGGGGCGGGCAAAGACAATCAACGGCGCCGACGACACCGACACCGCGAGGGTGGGGTCTGCCAGCGGCGTCAGCACCGCCGTGTTGGCGATGGTGGCGCCGTCGGGGGCGGAGGCGGCAACGGTGACCCGGACGACGAAGGTGGCGGTGCCGGCGCCGGCAAAGGCGATGGCGCCACTGACCTGGCCGGTGCCGTTGGCTCCGCCGGGTTGGCAGGAGAGGAAGCCGCCGGCGGGCAGGGGGGCCACGACGGCGCAGGCGGTGACGTTGGCGGGGAGGTCATCGTCGATGCTGACCACGGTGGCCGCCGGGCCGCGCTTGTCGACGCGAATGCGGAATTCCACCACGTCACCAGGCACGAGGCGGCCGCCGTTGACGTCGGTGGCGGTTTTGGTGGACGACGCCAGGTCGATGCCGGCGCTGACGCGGACGACGGTGGGGTCCGCCACGCTGTTGCTGACGGCGGGGTCGTCGGTGAGCAGGGGTTCGGCGAGGGACGGTTGGTCGATGCTGGCCTGGTTGACGATGGCTGTGCCCGTGGCCGTGCCGGCCCGGATGCGACCGGTGACGACGACCTCGGCGAAGGCCCCCGCCGGGATGGCGATGCCGCTGATGTCGACGGTGTTGCCCGACGAGGCGTCGGCGCTGCCTGGCGGTGCCGACGACACCGTGACCTGCTCCAGTTCGGGCGGGAAGGTGTCGACGATGCTGACGTCGGGGGCGGGGCGGGTACCCGTGTTGTCGATGCGAATGCGGTACTGGAGGATGGCCCCCGGGGCGGGCTCGCCGCCACCCTGGACGGTGACGCGCTTGGTGGGGCGGGCCAGTTCGGCGTTCTCGATGATGGTCGTCGCTGGACCCACCTGCAGGGGGGGCACGCCATCGGCGGCCACGGTGAAGACGTTTTCGATGACGGTGCCTTCGGCGACAGTGGCGTCGATCTTCACCTTCAGGCGAACCTCGCAGCGGCGACCGATGGCCAGGGTGCCCACATTGAGCCCCTGGGCTCGCAAGACGGGCGAGGTGCCGCCGACGTCGGCAGACGACACCCCACAGGTGTTGGTGGTGGAGGCCGGCACGTAGGTCAGGCCGGCGGGGAGGACGTCGCGCACGATGGTGTTCTGGGCGGCGGCGGACCCGTCGTTCTCGAGGCGCAGGATGTAGTTGAGGGTCTCACCGGGCCCGGCCACGGGCTCAAGGACCACCTTCTCGGTGCCGCCGTTCAAGAAGCGGGGGGCGAAGGTGTCGACGGCGACCATGGTGAAGCCCAGCAGGAACAATTCACCGGAGCCGCCGCTGCCGTCGTCGGGGACGCCGTCTCCCGAGCCCGCCCGCAAAAACAGGCGGGTGTCGCCGGTGCGAATGATGCCGAGGCCCGTCTGGCCGATGTCGAACGTGTCGATGTCAAGGCCAGGATGGGACCCGCCGGACTTGTTGTTGGAGCCGTTCATGACGTTGCCAGCACGGCTGGTGGCGTCTTGCAGGCGGGTCGCCACGGCGCTGGTGTTGCTGCGCAGGCTGACGAAGTCCGCGCACTGGCCGTCGAGACAGCGGAACGGATTGCCCGCCAGGTTTTGGGGCGGGACACCAAGCTGGGCGTCGCCCTCCCAGGCGAGCACGGTGATTTCACCGCTCTGGTCTTCGCCGACCGTCAACCCGTCGATGATGAACTCGGGGGACAGCCCCGACGAGAAACCACCGAAATTCGAGCCTTGCTCGTCGAGGGCGAAGAAGCCGTCGGCGAGGACGAGGTCCCGCTTGACCGGTTCGGTGGGGGACTCCCACATGATGGCGATGGCCCAGCCACCGAACTTCGCTTCGCAGGTGCCGGGCTCGGCGTTGCAGTCCCCGGGGGAGAGCTGCACGTCGCTGACCTCGTAGGTGCCGACGGCGCCGCCCCGCCCGAGCTGCTGCAGAATCGACGTGACCTCCCGTCGACAGGAAAACATCGGCACGGTGTTGCCGGGGATCGGGTGGTTGCGCTGCACACAGCGGTTCAACGACGACGGCGGCTCGCCGGGCTGCAGGCCATCGACCCGGAGATTGTTGATGAGGCGGCCATCGGGCAGGCGCAGATCGACGTCGCGGTCGAGGGGAATGCCCTGGCCGGGGTCAAAGGTTCCGCCCCAGAACAAGAAGGCCTGCACGACGGTGGCGTCGGGGGCCATTTGCGACAAGGGCACCGTCGCCTGGGAGCCTTCGAAGCGCACGGCGAAGTTCACGCGGCCGTCGTGCTCCATCAGCGTGTTGCCCACGCCCACCGACGAGCCAAACACGCTCTGCCGGGTGACGACGCTCAAGGGCGTGCCGTCGGCGACGGCCGACGCATTGGTGGCGACCAGCGTCGACAGGGCAGCCAGGAGCAGCACCTTCGCCAAGAACATCTGCTGCGGCTGGCCCACGTCGTCGCTCCCGGTCCGCTGTTGCTGCGCTGGCCAACGAGGCGCGCCATGGTCGGCCCCCGGACCGCACGGCGGCCAGGTTCCCCGGCACGCTCACGCCGCCGCATCCAGACGCTGCCACGGCGCCCCGAGCGTGTCGAAAAGACGACCTTTTCCGTCGTGCAGCCGGTGTGGATCCGCCGACGGATCCGCCGATGACCGCCCGTGTTCCGGCCGCCGCCGCGCGCCAGGCAACCTGCGGTGTCGGCTTTTTCCCGACATGTGACCCCTGGGTCCCGCCGGTCCTCTTTTCGGTTGATGTGGGGGGGCGTGCTACATCCCCACCGATGCCCGTCAGCGCCTCCTCCGCCGGTCGTTTCCTGGTCGTTCTGGCCTGCCTGTGTGGCCCGCCCGCCCGGGCCGACGGTGCCGACGGTGCAGCAGCCGTTGACGACGATGCTGGCCTGCTGGCGGACTTTGAGCTCGGGACCTTTCGCGTCGACAGCGCTTCGCCCCGGGGCAAGCGCCTCGGCGTGGGGCTTGAGCTCGGCTGGCCGACGGCGGCGACGGCGAAGCTGATGCTCCGGCCGGATCAGGCCGTGCGGGCGTCGGTGGGCGCCTTCAGCGGGCTGGTGTTGAGCGAGCCGTCGTTCAGCCTGTCCGTCGACTGGCTCTACCACCCGTTCACCATCGCTCGGGCCCCTGGCTGGACTTTGCACACCCACGTCGGCGTCGGCGCGGCCCTGGTGGTGCTGCCGGCCCCGGGG
>Ga0247834_1000833_pt1 | contig 56647 bp, 47 predicted proteins | sample LaCruzMarch2015__8_FD_187118 | JGI IMG/M metagenome (GOLD analysis project Ga0247834, IMG submission 187118) | Freshwater microbial communities from meromictic Lake La Cruz, Castile-La Mancha, Spain - LaCruzMarch2015_12m | ecosystem: Environmental > Aquatic > Freshwater > Lake | place: Spain...
TCACCTTTTGCGTGAGCTTCAACTGGGATGATTTTGCCCGTCATCCGCCCCTTTTATCAGCCTCCGGGCGTTTCCAGTAGCTTTTCCATTCACGGATTTAGGATAACAGCTCCCAATGACTGAGCCTCTCCTCCCCGCAGATTCCACCCAAGCCTCTGCCACCCGCAGCAGAAGCACTAGCGTCGAGATCAAGGCCGTGCCTAAAGAAGGCGTCCCCGGCATGTTCATCATCACCGGCGTCTTTCAGAACAACCTAGGCTACTTCGAGCGCTCCACCCTTTACGACAAGCCTGCCCGTGCCGAGAGTGCGCTGAAGCAGGAAGTGAGTGCGGCTGGCATCGGCGGCTTCCAGCCTGCCTTCGCCGGATACTGACCCCGCGCTGTCCAGTGGCGTGCCAACGTATCCTGACAGCTCGCCGAGTCTTCGGCTTCGGGGAGTGCGGATGCCTTTCCGGGCGGCATATTCTGGTGGTCGTGCCAGGCACCGTCACCTTTTGGTTAGGCCAAATGACTCACGGCGCAGGAAAGTATCACCTATAAGGAGAGCCTGGAGCCTGACATGGCCTGGCCTGCTACGACATGAGCCACTGCCCCGGCAGCACCTACAACACGCAGAGTATCCCCGCCCCACGTGACGAGACGGGAATCCAGACCTTAAAGGATATTGCGCGCACATCGGCTGAATCAATCCAAAGGCGCGAGCACGAGACGTTTGATCTCTCCCCAGGACTGCGTATCCCTTCCCTGCCATGAACCGACCCACGCTTCCCACCCTCGCCCTCACCATGCTCACCACCGCCGTCTTTGCCGACGGCGGTTTTTACGGCGATCCACCAGACGCCACACATCCCTGGGCCATTCATGATATGAACCGCCCCCAGCCGATGCGGGTGGAGCCGGGCACCTTTAGCACACAGGATCAGCCAGGGCAGCCGCCCTCAGATGCGGTCATCCTTTTTGGCGGTAAGGCGGAGGAGATCGAAAAGTGGCAGTCGGACAAAACACCTGCCGAAGCAACGAAGTGGGTCGTCAAAGACAACGTGCTCCAGTGTGTGCCGGGCAGCGGTTACATCCGCACGAAGGAAGAATTCGCGGACTGCCAGCTCCACATCGAATGGAGCGCGCCGAGCAAGGTCGAAGGCAACAGCCAAGGCCGTGGCAACAGCGGCGTCTTCCTCATGGGTCAGGTCGAGGTGCAGGTGCTCGACAACTATAACAACCCCACCTACCCGGACGGCTCCGCCTCCTCCATCTATGGCATCAATCCACCCCTGGCCAATCCACTTCGCGCGCCTGGCGAATGGCAGACCTACGACATTATTTTCCGCCGTCCCATCTTCAAAGACGGTGTGGAGCTCGATCCGGGTTACATCACCGTCTTCGTCAACGGCGTGCTGACGCAGGATCACACCCCGCTCGAAGGCGGAGGCGGGCACATGCGCCGCTCCACACCACGAGCCTTCCCTGAGCAAGGCCCACTCAAACTCCAAGATCACGGCAATCCCGTCCGCTACCGGAATATCTGGTACCGTCCCTTGCCCAAGCGTGCCATCGAAGGTGGTGATGCCAGCCGCATGAGTGCGGAAGCAACTGCCGCGAAGCGCGCCGAGATCGCCACTAGCATCCGTGAAGACGCCGCTAAGTTGGAAGGCCACGCGAAGATGTTGCGCCTCTTTGAATCCATTTACTATGCAGAAAACGAGGACGCCAGGAACAGCGCCACCGCCATGCTCGGAGACTTCGTCGCTGATATGAAGGCAGTTCCTGCCGACAAGATCGAATCCAAGAAAGGTGAAATTCTCCAGGTCGTCAAAGCCCTGCGTTACCTCTCCAAGTTTAAGTTTGTGCCGGAAGATATCGAAGCAAAGAAAGACCTAGAAGCCATCATCAAGGTGAACGACTGGGAGCCAAAGAAAAAGAAGTGAGGTGGTGCCACTGTGGCTTCTGGCCTAGAAGGAATGGGTTGGAAAACCCGTTCTATTCCCACTCGATGCTCGCGGGTGGCTTGGTGCTGATGTCGTAGAGCACGCGGTTCACACCTTTGACGCTGTTTAGAATTTTGTTGGAGGCGTTGCGCAGCACCGAATACGGCAACTCGACCCAATCGGCGGTCATGGCGTCTTCGCTGATGACGGCGCGGAGGCTGATGGCCTGTTCGTAGCTGCGTTCGTCGCCTTTGACGCCGACGGTTTTGACGGGAAGGAGAGCGGCGTAGGCCTGCCAGGTTTGCTCATACCAGCCGCTGCGGCGGAGTTCGCCGATAAAGATGGCATCTGCCTGCTGGGTGATGGCGACACGTTCGGGCGTGATCTCGCCGGGGATGCGCACGGCGAGTCCGGGGCCGGGGAAAGGATGACGCCACAAAGCGCGGTGCGGGATGCCGAGGCTGGCTCCGAGGGCACGGACTTCGTCTTTGAAGAGTTCGGCGAGGGGTTCGAGCACTTTGCCCTGCTCCTTGAGCTCCATGATGCGATCGACGCGGTTGTGATGCGTCTTGATCTTGCTGGCGATGCTGCCGCTGGTGGCGCTTTCGATGACGTCGGGGTAAAGCGTGCCTTGGGCGAGGAGTTCGACGTTGTCGGCGACCTTCCAGAATTCTTCGACAAAGAGCGTGCCGATGATGCGGCGCTTCTGCTCGGGATCGGTGACGCCTTGGAGGGCACCGAGGAAGATGGCGCTGGCGTCGATCTGCTCGATGGGCACGCCGACTTCGCCGAAGAGGGCTTTGACCTCGGCGGTTTCGTTCAGGCGCATGAGGCCGGTGTCGATGTAGATGCAGCGCACTTTCACACCGGCACGGGCGAGCAACACAGCGAGCACGGTGCTGTCCACGCCGCCGGAGACGCCGCAGATGACTTCGCGGTTGCCGACTTCGGTTTTGATGCGCTCGATCATCTGCGCTTTGAACTCCTGGATGTCGAACTTCGCGAGCTGCGCACCGCTTTTGGTGAGGAAGTTCTTCAGGATGGCGGTGCCTTCGTGCGAATGCGTGACCTCGGGGTGAAACTGAATGCCCCAGCAGCGGTCGGACCATTTCAGGGCCACCGGAACGGCGTCTTCGTTGGTGGCGATGACTTTCGTCGTGTCGGCGAGGTTCGCGCAGGTGTCGCTGTGGCTCATCCAGACCTGGGATTCGTGCGAGATGCCTTCAAAGAGGTCGGTGTGGTCGGTGACGACGAGTTTGGCGGGACCATACTCGCGGGTGACGCCGGGCTTCACCGTGCCGCCGTGTTTGATGTTGAGGAGCTGCATGCCGTAGCACACGCCGAGCACGGGAACGCCGAAGGACATGAGCTTGGCGTAATCGACATCCGGCGCGTCTTTGTCCGAGGTGCTGCGTGGGCCTCCGGAGAGGATGATGGCCCCGGGATTGGTGAGCTTCGCGAGTTCAGCAGGAGGATACAGATGCGAGACGAAGCCCAGCTCGCGGACGCGGCGGACGATGAGCTGGGAATATTGGGAGCCGTAATCGAGGACGGCGACTTCTTGGGCGGTCATGGAAGAAACGAAAATTTGAAACTAGCGATGCCAGACAATGCGTGAGAGGCGGCGGGGGAAAAGATGCTGTAAAGGCACGCCCCCTCTTTTGCAAGCAGCAGCCCTGAGCCGCAGACCTTGCGACTTCTGGTGGTGATAGGATAAAGAGTAGAGTCGCCTGTCATGTATTGCAAAGGCGGCACCTTTTTGACCGTTCAGGGCGGTATGACCAACCACCGCAGTCTCCTTCGCGATGTCCTTCACGGTGCCCTTGGCTTTGCCCTCGTCAGCATCGCCGCCTTTTCCGTCTGGGCCTTCGGGGCGGGCTTATTCAGGAACTTGGGTGGCGAACTGGTGATGTATGCCGCCATTGCTGCTGTTTTTCTGGGGCTGTCGGGGATTGTTCTGGGGCCGCTGGTGGGCGGCGGCGGTCGCTTCTACAAAGCGTTCCTGCCCGCCTTCCTCTTTTATGCCGTCGTCTGGTGCGTGGCGTGGTTTGGTCTTAAGGGGCGCATGGGTGAGTGGACTGGCGCGGCGGCGGGATGCCTGGTCTTCACACTCATCAGCATGAAACTGCTGGGTTCCGTGCGTGGCTGGCTGGCCGCCGCCATCGCGCTCTTCGTGCTCCACACCGCAGGCTACTTCGCGGGTGACTGGGCTATGTATGACTTCTGGCTCGAGAAAAAGGAACTCATCGCGCAAGGCAATCTCACCAAGCCCCAGCTCGCCATCCTGGCCAAGCTCTCCTGGGGTCTCTGCTATGGCCTCGGCTTTGGGGCCGGGATTGGCTGGGTGTTTCACCGTGCGCGGGTTGGGGCTTGAGTGCTCTTGCATCCGCGTTATGGATAATGCCCACTCATGGCCCTCGCAAAGATCACTCAAGTCTCCGGCACTGCCGTCCACGTCCCTGGTTCAGACATAGATACGGACCGCATCATCCCCGCCCGCTTCATGAAGTGCGTGACCTTTGACGGCCTCGGTCAATATGCCTTTTATGATGTGCGTTTCGACGATGACAGCCGCTCCAGAGGCCACCCGCTTGATGATCCGCGCTTCCACGGTGCCTCCATCCTCCTCACGGGCACGAACTTCGGCTGCGGCAGCTCGCGCGAGCATGCGCCCCAGGCTCTCTATCGCTTTGGCTTCCGCGCCATCATCGCCCAGAGCTTCGCTGAGATCTTTTTTGGCAACTGCACCACCCTTGGCATCCCCTGCGTCATCGCCACGGCTGAGGACATCGCCAAGCTCGCTGACGCTGTCGTCGCTGACCCCGCGCTGGAGGTTATCGTGGATGTGGCCGACCGCCGCGTCACCTTTGGCAACTATAGCTTCACCGTCACCCTACCCCCGACTGCGCACGAGGCGCTCACTAGTGGCAAATGGGATCCCATTGCCGAGCTGCTCGAAGCCAAGGAGGCCATCCATAGCCGCATGACCGCGCTGGGCTGGGTCTGATTCACCAACACACACACGCCATGAGCAACGTCCCCGACCACCTTTTTTACCGCGACTCCCACGAATGGGTGGACGCTGCCGCCGTCCCCGCCCCCGTCGGCATCACCGACCACGCCCAGGCTGAGCTGACCGACGTCGTCTTCGTTGATCTGCCCAAACTCGGCCCCGTGCAGGCCGGTCAGCAGGTCTGCGTCATCGAATCCGTCAAGGCCGCGAGTGACATCTATGCGCCCGCCAGCGGTGAGATCGTCGCCGTCAATGACGCCCTCTCTACCAATCCTGGCCTTATCAATACCGACCCCTATGGCGCGGGCTGGATTTTCAAAATACAGGCTGCCAGCGCCGAGGCGACTGCTGGCCTCATGACGGCCGCCGCCTACAAAGCCCACATCGGCTGAATGCCGTTACGCGCGCTGGCGTAAGCTGGATCACTCGACCGGGACAGCTTTCGAGGTATTTTCCCGGACTGGGATGGCCTTCGAGATGCGCGGCTCTACAGGCTCCGGTGTGCCGATGCGGTCGAGGATGATGGCTTGGTCCTGGTGCTTGCGGAGGACGAGGCCGGCGGCGGTGAGGGCGGCGGCGGCATCAGGGATCGTTTTGGCCCTGGCGGGGTCAATGACGGGTAGCAGATACAGTGGACTGGCGGTGAACCATTCCCTGCTGGCCTTGCGCTGGGTATCGGTGGCACCGGGTTTGAGTCCGAGAACGACTTGCTCGTGATCGAAGCTCTTCGCGATAGAGTCAGGGACAGGCTCCAGGGGGGCGAGGAAGGCGCGGAGGGCTGCGGCGAGGTCGTGACCGGGGCTAGCGTTGTGGGGGAGCATCTCCTCGCCAAAAAGGGCACCGAGAGCGTCGCTGGGCAGGTCATCCGGGGTGGCATCAGCCTGGCGTGTGCTGGGGAGGCGGGTCCCGAAGTCGGCTCCACCCTCGCTCTGCCAAAGGTGGAGGAGAGCGGGTCGGCGCTCGCTGGTGCCGCTGCAGACGGTGCGGGCGGCACCGAAGAAGTGTACAAGATCCACCGGGCCGGCGAGTGCGGTGATGAGGTAACGGTCAGAGACAGGATCCGAAACAGCGGAGTGATTGAGCGCGTGGTCGCGCAGGAGATTGAAGCGGTCAGCGTGGGTGCGGGCGCTGCGCCATGTGGATGACTTCTGCGCGGCGGCCAGGACACGGTCGAGGGTATCTGCCGGGGCTGCTGTCGGCTCAGCGGCGTGCAGAACGGGCAGGAGGGCGAAGGGGAGGAGGAGGGCAGGGAGTCTCATGCGAGGGGACTGTGGGCGGGGCAGAGCGGAGGGCAAATGACGAATGCGGTAGGGCGCGGAGTTTCCACCGGGGCTGTGGGGTGGAGGGCAGAGGAATCGCGCGGCGGACTTGCTCAGACGAGAATGCTCGTTTTGATCGGCGTCCTCCCATGCCCACTGCACCCGCCTTCGCCCCCCGACACATTGGTCCCTCCGCAGAGGAAACCGCCGCCATGCTCCAGACGCTAGGGCTTTCCAGCCTGGAGGAGCTGGCAGACAAAGTGGTGCCAGAGGGCATCCGCCAACGTCAAGCGCTAAACCTGCCGAAACAGTTGACGGAGGAGCAGGCACTGCTGCGGCTGCGTCGGCTGATGGAGCGGAATAAAGTGCTGCGCTCGTTCATCGGCTTGGGGTACCACGACACCTTCACACCGCCGGTCATCCAACGGAATGTTTTAGAAAACCCCGGCTGGTACACGGCCTACACGCCCTACCAGCCAGAGATCAGCCAGGGGCGGCTGGAGGCGCTGATCAATTTTCAGACCATGATCTGCGACCTCACGGGACTGGACGTGGCGAATGCCTCATTGCTAGACGAGGGCACCGCCTGTGCGGAGGCACTGACGCTCGCGGCGGCACAGGTGGCTGGGGCAAAACGGGTCTTTGTCTCTGACCAATGCCACCCGCAGACACTGGCGGTGGTGCGCACGCGCCTACAAGCACTAGGACTGGCAGTGGTTACGGGCGACACGGCGGACTGGAAACGCGACGGCACTGATAGTTACGCCGCCGTGCTGGTGCAGTATCCTGACACGCTGGGGGTTCTCCATGACTACTGCACGCTGGCGAAGGAGGTGCATGAGGCAGGCGCGTTGTTGGTAGTGGCGGCGGACCTGCTGGCGCTGACGCTGCTACGCGCGCCGGGGGAGTTTGGGGCAGACATCTGCGTGGGGAACACCCAGCGCTTCGGCGTGCCGCTGGGCTTTGGCGGACCTCATGCGGCGTTCATGTCAGTGAAGGATGCGCTAAAGCGCAGGATGCCGGGCCGACTGATCGGTGTGTCAAAAGATGCGGAGGGGAACCCTGCCTGCCGACTGTCCCTACAGACGCGGGAGCAGCACATCCGCCGGGAGAAGGCCACGAGTAACATCTGCACAGCGCAGGTGCTGCTGGCGGTGATGGCCTCCATGTATGCCGTGTATCATGGGCCACAGGGACTAAAGAACATCGCCCTGCGCGTGCATGGCGCGGCGGTGTGGCTGGCGCGGGAACTGATGCTGGCAGGGCTGGACATCGCCAGTGACGACTTTTTTGACACCCTGACGGTGCGCGTACACAGCGCAGAGGAAGTGCTGAAATCGGCCCTGCTCTACGGCATCAACCTGCGCAAGGTGGACGCCACCCACGTCGGCGTAGCACTGGATGAACGGGTGATAGAGGAGGAGCTGCTAAACCTACTAAGAGCCTTTGGCATCACCAAGGCGCAACAGGCACCTGATCTTGATGCCGCCGTGGAGCCGCACTTCTCCGGCGTGCATCAGCGCACCTCGCCGTGGCTCACGCATCCCGTCTTCAACCGCTACCACTCCGAAACGGAAATGATGCGCTACCTACGGCGGCTGGAGGGGCGGGACATCGCACTGAACCGCAGCATGATCCCACTAGGCTCCTGCACGATGAAGCTGAATGCCGCCGCCGAGATGATGCCGCTGACCTGGCCGGAGGTGGGAGCACTGCACCCCTTTGCCCCGCAGGAACAGAGCGAGGGCTACCATGCCATGTTCGCCGAACTGGAAGCGTGGTTAGCCGAATGCACAGGTTTTGACGCCGTGTCCCTCCAGCCAAACGCGGGGTCGCAGGGGGAATACGCCGGGCTGCTAGCCATCAAGAGCTTTCACGAGGCGCGCGGCGAAGGCCACCGCGACGTGTGCATCATCCCCACCAGCGCGCACGGCACAAACCCCGCGAGCGCGGTGATGTGCGCCTTCAAAGTCGTAGCGGTAGCCTGCGACGAGGATGGCAACATCAGCCTGGAGGATCTGCATTTGCGGCTCAAGGAGCACACAGGCAAGGTGGCGGCGCTGATGCTGACCTACCCGTCCACACACGGCGTCTTTGAAGAGTCCATCACCACCATCTGCCGCATGGTGCATGAGCACGGCGCGCAGGTCTATATGGATGGGGCAAATATGAACGCGCAGGTGGGCTTGACATCGCCCGGCAGGATCGGCGCGGACGTTTGCCACCTGAACCTGCACAAGACCTTTTGCATCCCGCACGGCGGCGGCGGTCCCGGCGTGGGGCCGATCGCCGTGGCGGCGCATTTAAAGCCGCATCTGCCCGGCCACATGACTTGGCCGGATAGGCAGGAAGGCGCGGTCTGCTCCGCACCCTGGGGCAGCGCCAGCATCTGCACCATCTCGTGGATGTACATCGCCATGATGGGTCCGCGCCTCACAGAGGCCACGAAGCTGGCGGTGCTGAACGCAAACTACATCGCAAAGAAGCTGGAGCCGCATTTCCCCACCCTCTACAAAGGCTCGCACGGCCTCGTGGCGCACGAGTGCATCCTCGACTTCCGCCATTTTCACAAAGTCACCGTTGAGGATGTGGCGAAGCGGCTGATGGACTTCGGCTACCACGCGCCGACGATGAGCTGGCCGGTGGCAGGCACACTGATGATCGAACCGACGGAGAGCGAGGGCAAAGCCGAGCTGGACCGCTTCTGCGAGGCGATGGCCTGCATCCAGGCTGAGATCATCGCCGTCGAAAACGGCACCGCACACGCCACGGACAATGCGCTGAAACGCGCCCCCCACACCGCCGCCTTTGTCACTAAGACCGACTGGCCGCACGCCTACAGCCGCGAATCTGCCGCCTACCCGCTGCCTTGGGTCAGGGAGGACAAGTACTGGCCGCCCGTGGCCCGTGTGGACAATGTTTATGGCGACCGCAATCTCGTCTGCTCCTGCATCAGCGTGGCTGAGGCGGCGGACGCAGCGGCTTCGTGACTCTACGCAAATCAACCCTGAGAGCCGTCCGTAAAATCAAAACTGCGTTTCTTTGGCGGACGCAGCTCTGTCCGTCCACCGCGCTGCTGGCGGAAGATGTCGAATACGAGGTCCGAGCCGTCCACCTTCATCTGATGTACCATCTTTAGCAGCGTGCCGAGACGGCCCTTGGGGAAACCGGCCTTGTTGGCGAACCAGCCCAGATACTCCACCGGGATGTCGTAGATGGGGATGCCATGCGGCGGATGATGCGCAGGGCCGTATTTGCCGAACGGCATGTGTGTCCTGCCGATCTCGGCCAGATCGCGCTGCATTTGCTGGGCGAGATCGTCCATGGAAATCAGGCCAGCATTGCGTGGGCCTCGCGCAGCAGCGTCTCGGTCGTCGCCCAGTCAATGCAGGCGTCGGTGATGGACTGGCCGCGCGTGAGTTCGTTCAGTGGGCGCGGGAACTTCTGGTTCCCGGCGACGAGATTGCTCTCCAGCATTGCGCCGATGATCGCAGTCTCACCGGCGGCGCGCTGGCGCACGATCTCGCGGAAGACCTGCGCCATCTTTTGATGATCCTTCGCGCAGTTGCCGTGGCTGGCATCAATCATGATCGCGGGACTGAGCTTCGCGTTCTCCAGGGCAGCGCGGGTCTCAGCCACATCATCGGCACCGTAGTTCGGGCCGTCCTCGCCGCCGCGCAGGATGATGTGGCAGTCGGGATTGCCGCAGGTGGTCACGGCGGAGGCGATGCCATCCTCGCTCACTCCGAGGAAGGTCTGCGGCTGCATCGCGGCCTTGATCGCGTTCACGGCAGGCATGATGTGGCCGAAGGTGCCGTTTTTGAAACCCAGCGGCATGGACAGGCCAGACGCCATCTGCCGGTGCGTCTGCGATTCCGTCGTGCGCGCTCCCACCGCGCTCCAGCAGATGAGGTCGGCGATGAACTGCGGCGTGATCGGGTCCAGCAACTCCGTCGCCGTGGGCATTCCGAGCGCGAGCACATCCCGCAGGATGCGCCGGGCCAGGCGCAGGCCGTCGGGGATGTTGCAGGTGCCGTCGAGGTCCGGGTCCATGATGAGACCCTTCCAGCCGGTGGTGGTGCGCGGCTTTTCAAAATAGACGCGCATGACGATGCACAGCCGGTCCTTAAGCTCGCACGCCAGCGTGGTGAGCTTTCGCGCATACTCCATGCCCGCCTCGGGATCGTGGATCGAGCAGGGACCGACGATGATTAGGAAGCGCTTGTCCGTGCCGAACAAAATGTCACGAATCTCCCGCCGTGCCTTGCTGACGAAGGCCGCTTGATCCTCAGAGGGCGGCAGCTCTGCCACCAGCGCGCATGGCGCAGGTAGGGGGATGTTTGAGGCGATGTGGACGTTGGCGTTGGGGTTCATGGACGCTGCCTTCAATATCCTATCCGACCTTCCTGAGACAGTAGCATTTCTACTCAGGCGCTACTGCCGCCGAAGTAGTGCCCCAGCGCCTCGATCATGCCCTCACTGGCAAATTTCTTTGCCACGAAACCCCCGTGCCGCTCCACGTGCGCCTTGATCGGCGGCAGGCCGTTCCCCGGCGTGGCGATCATGCGCGCGTGGCGCGGGTCGAGCATGGAGAGATCGTTGTGGTTGTCCCCAGCGGCGAAGCAGCGAGAGGCATCCAGTCCCAGCATCCGCGCCAGTTCACTCAGCGCTGTGCCTTTGCTGTAGCCGCTGTGGGAAAAGCGCAGGTAAATGCCGTTGCGGTGGTAGCCGATGTCTGGGAACTGTCGCGCATGGGTATCAATAAAGGCGGCGATCATGTCCACCTCCTCCTCTGTGCTGCCGACGATGCCCAACTCACCCGACTCTCCCTTCAGAAAGCTGGCCTGCGTCTGATCTTCCACCATCTGCTTGATGGCGTTGAGCGAGGCCTGGTGGTCTTTGACGAAGCGCTCGTGAGCCTTGCGCGCCAGGCGGTTCCAGCCGCCGAAGTCCGTCCATTTGCTGAAAAGCCCCGGCCGGTAGATGTCGCACTCTTGGGCGATGATGTAGTCCGGCTCCATGAAGATACCGTACTGTCCCAGACCCTGTAGCGTCTGCGGCAGGCTGCGGCCCGTGTTGATGACCCAGGCCGCACCCTGCGCGCGGAGATGCTGGATCATCTGGCCGAGCGTGGGATGGAACACAGGATCACTCTCTGGATGCACAAGGGTGCCATCGAAGTCGAAGCAGAGGATGAACGTGGGCTTAGGGGTAGGCATGGGGCGAGGCGGAGGTTTTCAACATTCGGATGACGGGAGTCAAGGGCTGGAAACACGGTGCAAATACTCCATCCAACCAAGCCCATGATAGGCTACAGCGAACCAAAGGGCGGTCTTATAACCGATCAGAACCTTTCGGTCCAGCCCACGCTTTTGGGTGCGCCGCAGCAGGCTTTCGCAGCTCCAGATCAGACTCAGAATCAACGGTGGGATCAACGCTAACAGCAGCGGATGTGTGTCCATCACAGCCCAGTCCCAGCCAGTGATGCCGATATAGATCATGGCCGCCAGCACGACGAAAAGCAGAGTTGGTGCGGTTTCAGAATGCAATCGCTGCGCCGCGTGTCCGGCCTTTGGGGCCGCTATCCAGGCGACAATGATTCCAGCAAGTGTCAGTAAAAGCATGGTCGCTAGCACACGATCTCCAGGAGCAAAATGTGCGCGTATTTTGCCCAGGCCGTCAAGGAGGCGTGCTGCCAATGCCTCGCACGAATGAGTTTGCAGGTATCCCTGGTAGCTTGGTCGCTCTAGGGAAGAAATGCCCTTGAGGCTGGCTGCGTCGGGGTGCTCTTTGATCCAGAAATAGGCTGCTGCTTCATTATCCAGCCAGCGCACCTGGTCCACATAGCTAAACAGGCCATTGCCAAACCTTTGTTGCGCCTCAGCAAGCCTTGGTCCTGCGATGAAAAAGAAACCCGCGCCCAGCAGGATCAGCCCAAAGACGTGATTGCTGCGCACCCAGAGTGTGGTGCCCTCTCCCTTCGCCCAGTGGGCCAAGATCCACCCCCACAGGGCGCGCAAAGTGCTGACAAAGACAAAGACGAGCAGCAGCGGCAGCACCCGATCCTCCGAAAGATAGGCCAGCGCCCCAAAGACGCCGATGAGGCCATAAATCCACAGCGAGTTCCTTTGCAGCGCGAAAATACAGGCCAGCCAGGTGAGCAGGAAGAACACATGAAATAACGCTGCCCCGGTGAACTGCCCCACGGTCGGCAGGAAGCTATAAAAGCCTGAGACTGTGGTGACGAGGATAGCCGCAGGCAGGGTGAAGTTTCGCGCGCAGGTCACACCTAGCAGCACCAGAAAGCCCAGCGTCAGCCCCAGCCGAAACCAGGCAGTAGCGCGCAGCAAACCCGGTAGGTCATCCGAGCCGTGCATCCACGCCGCGAGCCAGGGCCAAAGGGGCTGCACCACCCCGTCCATACGGTGCGGCACCAGCTTTTTCAGCGGCTTAGAGAAGCTCTGGGTAAAGTCAGGGGTCAGGTCCGCGCGCGTCTCTTGGGTTAAGGCCAGATGCCGCGCCTCCAGTTGGTTCAGCAGATACTGGCTGGCGCGTTGGGTGTCGGCTGCGGCCACATATGCCCAGACGATGCCGCCCATCAGCACGGCAAATACCGTCCAGCGTAGCCAGATATAGAGGTTGGGCTTTGAGACTAGAGCCATGTCAGAACCCCCGTCTTATGCCACGCAATGGCGCAATGAGGCAAAGGAAAATGCAGCACAAGACTGTGACTTGCTCTCCCCAAGTCGGCCGCATCACTTCTTCGACCTCACCTTGATCTCCACACGCCGGTTTAGTCCCTGTTCCTCCACAGTCCCACTCGTGCTGACGATGGGCTTCCTTTTGCCCATGCCCTCGGCACGGATGCGGTCAGTGCCCAGGCGCAGGGAGGCCTGGAGCCACGCCACCACCGCGTTCGCACGGCGCTGGCTGAGTTGGTCGTTGAACTCGTCTCCACCGAAGCTGTCCGTGTGCCCTTCGATGATGAAGAGCGAGTTTGGGTTCTTTTGAATCAGGAAGCCCAGCTTCATCAGACTCAGGCGTGCGCCCTCGGCAAGCTGGTCGCTGCCATATTCAAACAGCAAGTCTGTGGGCATCAGGATCGGTGCCGTGCTCCCGCCCATCGTGCCACCACCACCGCTGAGCAGGTCGTCCAGATTGCTAAAGCCCTTCACCCGCGTCCCTGCGGCATCGCCCTGGCCCTGTGCTTTGACTTGGTCCAGCAGCTTCATGTCTGGCGCTTTGCCCTTGCCGGGATCCAGTGCGCCCGCATCCAGCAGCATCTGCTTCTCAGAGACGGGCTTGGACAAAACATCCCTCCTCACGCTTGCCATCTCACTTGCCAAATCAGGTGCAGCGATGGCTTGGGGGGCTAGCAGGGCGGCCATTTCAGGCAGCTTACCACCAGGCGTGCGGCCATCTCCAGGATCATTCTTGCGGATGAAATTGGTCACGTCCTTGACGCTGGGCGTCAGGTCTAGCTCCTGGTTCTCAGGGATCATTTGCGCCTTGTCGAAGTTATCAAGCTTTGGCTCGAAGGACTTGATGTCCGGCTGTGTGCCCGGTGCGATCAGTTCCGGGATTTCCTGGATAGCCTTCTGCTCCTGCAACAGCTTGGGATCAATTTTGATGCGTTCAGGTATCTTGCTCAACTTCACCGTCGGTTTGCTATGACCCAGGAGGTGGCTGATCTTATCAAAACTCACATACAGCAGCCCGTGCAGCACCACCGAAAGAATCAGCGCGAACATGATCCACCACTTCAGGCTCCAATCCTCGCGCGAGCGGAATGCAGAGCGCGGCGTGCTACTCCAGCCGGTGGATGAGGTGATCTGTGGCATAAGTGAACGGTTTGCTGGCGCAAACATAACACGCCCTCCGCTGCTGACATCTTCCATTCTTGAGAAACCCGCTCTCAGGCTACCTCCAGTAAAGCCCAGTCTTGCCTCATGCAGCATCTCTCGCTTTCATCGGATAAAAGCCGAGACGCTGTTGTTTCATCATGTCCAACCCCTTCTTCGAGCACCTCATCCTCAAAATAGTTACGCATGACCTTCCTCGTTCCAGCGCTGCTCTTTGCCCTGCCGCTTGCGGCGTTGCCGGTGATCATTCATTTGATTCACCTGTATCGGCGGCGGCAGGTGAAGTGGGCGGCGATGATGTTTCTGCGGATGGCGCAGCGCATGAACAAAGGGTTGTCGCGGCTGCGGCAGATTTTGATCCTCGCGTTTCGCGTGCTCGCGGTGGCGGCGATCCTGTTTGTCATCACGCGGCCGATGGCGGGCGGTTTGCTCGGGCTCACCGGCGGCGTGCCGGACACGGTGATCGTGCTGCTCGACCGCTCGGCGAGCATGGAGCAGCAAAACCTCGCCACCGGCAGCAGCAAGCGCAGCGCGGGCCTCGCGAAGCTATCGCAGGCCTTGCGTGATACGGTGGGCACGCGGTCAAAACTCGTGCTCATCGAAAACGCGCATCTCCAGCCGCAGGCGCTCGAAAAGCCGGAGTCGCTCACCGATCTGCCGATCACGGGCCCCACGGACACGAGCGCGGATGTGCCCGCGCTGCTGCAAAGCGCCCTCGATTACATCTCCACGAACCAAACCGGCCGCACGGACGTGTGGGTGCTCAGCGACCTTCGCCAAAGCGACTGGGATGCAGGCGGCGGACGCTGGCAGGCACTTCGCAGCGGCTTCGCCAGCCTCAAAGGCGTGCGCTTTCATCTGCTGACCTATGCGCAGCCGGTGGAGCAGAATTTGAGCATCAGCGTCGAGCGCGTCACGCGTCGCGAAACATCTGACAAAGCCGAGCTGCTGCTCGATGTGCGTGTCACGAGGCCGGATTCGGCCAAAGAGCCGCTCGAACTGCCGCTGCGCTTCGTCGTGGGTGATGTGAGCACAACCTTCAAAGCGGAGATGAAAGACTCACAGCTCGTGTTGCAGGCGCACGCCATTCCCATCGCCAAAACGATGAAGCAGGGCCACGGACGCGTCGAACTGCCCGCCGATGCCTCACCGAGCGACAACGTCTTCCACTTCGTCTTCGCCGAGCCACCGGTGCTGCGCAGCGTGATCGTCAGCGACGACGAAGCCACCTTCACACCGCTGCAAGCCGCACTCGAAGCCGCCGCCGATCCCACACGCAAATACGCCTGCACCGTTTTGCCGCCGTCGCGAGCCGCGGAGATCGTCTGGGACGACACCGCGCTCATTATTTGGCATGCGCCGCTGCCGAAGGAGGGCGACCTCATCGCCAAACAGCTCGCGAATGCGCGATGCGTGCTGTTTTTGCCGCCGGAGTCGCCGGACGCAAATGCCTTCGCCGGTCTGCAATGGGGAGCCTGGAGCGGCGACAGCAAACCAGCCACCGTGAGCTGGTGGCGCAACGACGCTGGCCTGCTCGCGAACACCCGCAGCGGCACCGCGCTGCCGCTCGGCGATCTGGAAGTGCAGCGCCGCTGCGACATCCTCGGCGAAGGCACACCGCTGGCCCGTCTCGGCGAAAATCAGCCGCTGCTCATGTGTGCGAACACGACGGGCGAAAACCAAGTCTGGTTCCTCGGCACGCTCCCCGGCTCGGGAGCCTCCACTTTGGCACGCGATGGCGTGGTGATGTTCGCCATGCTGCATCGTGCGCTGAATGATGGCGCACGCGGTCTTGGGAAAGCGCAACAGCGTGAAGCAGGAACGAGCGCGCTTGGTGCCGGTGAGTGGAAAAGACGCGGCGAAGCCGTTTTGAGCACCGAACTGCCTCTGCGAGCCGGAATCGCCGAAAGCGGTGACAAACTCGTCGCGCTGAATCGCCCGCTACGCGAGGATCTGCCCGACTTCCTCGGCAAAACGGTGCTCGCTGAGCTTTTCGCCGGTTTGGATCATCAGATCATCGAAGACCGCGTTGAAGACGAAAGCAGCCTCGCCAGCGAAGTGTGGCGCACGTTTCTTTTCTTGATGGCGATTGCGCTGCTGGGTGAGGCGCTGCTGTGCATGCCGGCGAAGCGTGAAGTTCAACCCGTGAATCCTTGATGCAGCCCACCACTTCCCAACTCGTCTTCAACCCGACTCCGACCGCTTTCGCCGTCGGCGTGGCGTTTGTGGTGGCGGTGGCGGGGCTGGCGTTCATGGCGTGGCGACGGAGCGGGTGGCGACCGATCATGGGATGGTTGGAACTGCTGCGTGTCATCATCGCGGTCGGCATCGCGATCACGCTTTTGCAGCCGGAATGGCTGGAGACCTTTAAACCTCAGACGCGGCCCGTTTTGGCCGTGCTGGCGGATGTTTCGGGCTCGATGAGCACGAAAGACGTGATTCGCGGTCAGGAGGCGGTTTCGCGTGAGTCCGTGGTGAAGCCGTTGATCGACGAAAAACTGTGGTCGCGGCTCAAGGAACGCATGGATGTGGTGATCGAGCCGTTTTCGTCATCGCAGACACCGGCGAGCGAAGGCACAGACATTCATGCGGCGCTGCTCGGTGTGCTGGAGAAGCAGCCAAACCTCCAATCGGTCGTCCTGATCAGCGATGGCGACTGGAACAGCGGCTTACCGCCTTCCCAGGCCGCCACGCGGCTGCGCATGCGCGAGGTGCCGGTGTTTGCGGTGCCGGTGGGCGCGGAGACGCGGCTGCCGGATGTCGAATTGAGCAGCTTTGACGTGCCGACATTCGCCGTGGCGGGCAAACCGCTGCGCATTCCGTTTGTCATCGACAGCTCGCTGCCACGTGATGAGGTCGTGGTGCTCGAAATGAAATCGACGAGCGGCGAGATCATCACGAAGGAGGTCACACTGCCTGCGATGAGCCGTTATCAGGATGCCATCGCGTGGAAACCGGAGAAGCCCGGCGAGGTGAAGCTCACGCTGACGATTCCGAAGACGCCCAACGAGCGCTATCCCGAAAACAACACGCAGGAAGCGCCGCTCAGCGTGCGCAAGGAGCAGCTCAAGGTGCTGGTGATCGAAAGCTTCCCGCGCTGGGAGTATCGCTACCTGCGCAACGCGCTGGAACGCGATCCTGGCGTCGAGGTGAACTGCCTGCTGCTGCATCCCGGCCTTGGCAAGGTGGGCGCGGGCCGTGGTTATCTCGACAAATTCCCGAAGGACGAGGAACTGACGAAGTTCGACGTGATTTTCCTCGGCGATGTCGGCATGCAGAAAGACCAGCTCACCGCCGAGCAGTGCGCCGCGCTGCAAAAGCTCGTGCGCGATCAAGCAGGCGGCCTCGTCTTCATGCCCGGCTTTCACGGCTTCCAATCGACGCTGCAAGAAACGCCGCTGGCCGATCTGCTGCCGGTGATCTGGGACGCGGCGCAGCCACGCGGCTGGGGATCGAGCTCGCCAGGCAAATTCGCGCTCACCGAGGCTGGCATGCGCAGCCTTTTGACGAAGCTCGAAGACACCGATGAGGCCAGCGCGCGCGTATGGAGCACGCTGCCGGGCTTTCAGTGGTATGCGCCCGCCTTGCGAGCGAAAGCAGGCAGCGAGGTGCTCGCCAAGCATGGCAGCGAGTCGAATCAATACGGCCGCCTGCCGCTCATCGTCACGAAGACCTACGGCGCGGGCAAAATTCTCTTCATGGGCACCGACGGCGCGTGGCGCTGGCGCAAAGGCGTGGAGGACAAGTATCACTACCGCTTCTGGGGCCAGGTGGTGCGCTGGATGGCCTACCAGCGCAACATGAGCAGCGGCGACAAGATGCGCCTGTTTTACTCGCCGGATCGTCCCCGCACCGGCGATGTGCTCACGTTGAATGCGAACGTCATGAGCCTCACTGGCGAGCCGCTGCGCGAAGGCGCGGTGATCGCGCAAATCGAAGCGCCGAGCGGCAAGGTGTCGAGTCTGCGGCTGCTGCCGGCCGGTGAGGAGGCGTGGGGACTCTTCAACGGCACCTTCACGCCAAGCGAACCTGGCGATCATCGCGTCATGCTGAGCTGTGCCGAGGCAGGATCGAGTTTGGAGACGAAAATCTCCATCCAAGGCACCAGCCGCGAAAAACGCGGCCAACCGGCCCGCATCGACGTGTTGAAGGAAATCGCTCAATTCACTAAAGGCGCGGTTTTGGACGCCTCGAAGCCGCAAAGCATCGTCGATGCCATCGCCGCGATTCCGGAGGCCGCTTTCCAAGAACGCCGCCTGCCGATCTGGGCGCATCCCGCGTGGGCGGGGCTGCTGGTGGTGCTGATGGGCGTGTTTTGGGTGGGACGAAAGGCGGCAGGGACGTTTTAGGGAAGCCAAAGATGATTTTTAGTCCCGGCTTCAGCCGACTCTGGCTCACGTCTGCAATAGACCCAACTCCTCAGTTAGATTAGAGCAATCGCGCTACTTTACTCCGCACATCACCGTCTTTACTGCTTTCAAACACGGCCTAATAAACACGGAGGCGGAAGAAATAGCAGTTGGTGCCGACTGGGAACGGTTGGGTCACCGTGACAGGGCTACCAATACTGCCCGGATGAGTCACCACATGCGTCCAGGAGCCAAGGTCGTTTGAGCTTTCGGTGATGTAGGTCAGATCAGGGCGCTCACGTTGAAAAGTGAACATTAGATCTGTTCCGGCCTGGGTCAGGGTTGTGGGAGGAAGCTGCACCGTAGGTCTCGCTCCAGCGGCAAAGAGGATTCCACGGGCGATGGCATAGACAGTGCCATCTGGCCCGATGAGAGTGGGGGTGTAGGGCTGTAAGCCAGCATTAGCGATCCGGAGGCTTGAATAATTGCCGGTGACAATATCCCAGCGATAGAGGTACCCATCTTCGTTGTTGGCATAGATGGCTTTGCCAGGCACATCTACGACAGTGCTGTTGATGCACCATTCTTCGTTGTTCCCACTCGGGCTGGCTAGAGTCATGACCTCCTTCATGTCCGTCTCTCCCGTGAGGGGATCTGTCTGCGAGACGTTGGGGTCGAGGATGGCGATCTTGTTCAAACCGCCGGGGTAGTAATAGCTGTTGTACTTGGTAAAGAGCAGATAGGTAGAGCTTGCCGCAGAAGTGTAGCTGGGAAGTAGGCTAGCTGGAACGACGGCGGCAGTGGTATCCCAGCCGAAGCCGCCCTGAAGCTTTACTGTCTGGAGATCGGCTGAAAAATGCAGTAGCCGACCACGGCTGTAGTTGTCGTTATTGATTCCCAGATAGACATCCCCATCAGGCCCGACTGTGGGCGATGCGGTGGAAATACCCATGACTCCGAGCAGCACGCCGGTGGCATTCAGTGGTGCAAGGTTGGAACTAGCGAGCTGCACTAACTTTCCCTGAACACCAATGCCGTAGTAGTCACCGCCGTTATTGAAAACGACATAAAGTTTGGTTTCATCATGAGTTAGCGCTGGTGCAGCATTGAGCGCTGTCTGAGTGCAACCCGCAACGGTGCTAGCCAGCGCGTAGCTGCCGATCCCCGCTGAAGAAATGCGAGCGATGCCTCCGCCTTGCGGGAGCAGTGGCGTGTCGTCTGCTACCTGAAAACCGAAGTAAATATTGCCCGCCGAGTCAGCCGTGATGGGCGTGTTGATTTTGACGAACTCGTCATAGATGGCCTTGTCGGCCAGGTAAGCTGTGCAACCGACGGTGTTATCAAAAAAGGCGAGCTTGCCAGTAGCTATCGGCGTCGCCAAATCAGCGCCATCACGCCAGTTCATGGTGCCGCCTGCGGCAGGAATATAGACGCGGTAGGCGGTGGGAGTGGTCTTGACCAGCATCGGAGAAAAGTTTGGCCGCCAGATGGATGCCGGGGCGATGTAATCCGTCGCCTGCGACCACAGCAACGAGCCATCGTAGCCACGACGGCTTTCGACCACAAAATTGACACCTACCCCAGTGGTAACGGGAACGATGACCGTATTGGCCGCAGTGATCGTGGGTGTCCCGTAATGAGTGTAGGCACCTGGAAAAATATCCACCGGGGTCTGCCACAGGATTTGAGTCGGCGGGCGTCCCTGGACATTGGAGATGGCCGTATGCTGGGCATTGCCACCAAACATCGGCCAGTCAGCGAGCAGCGGAATAGACATGGTGACCGTGACAAGCAGCGAGGACATCAAGATTCTGGAAAGGGCGATCATGAGCGAGATGGTAGGTTCCTAGGTAGCCTGGTCGGCTGTCTCTAACCGTGGTGAATGCTATCATGCGCCCGCCCAGGATGCCAGCACCGTCCTGGGATTCTCAACCGCGCTTCCACACCACCCAGCACTCCGGTGGATTCTCGCGGCGGTTCACCGGACGCAGGAGTTGCACTTCGTAATGGCACACTGAAAGCTCCGCCGCCCAAGCAGCAATGCAGCGCTGCTCCTCCGCGCCGCCTTCATGTCCGGGATAGACGGCGATGGTCAGAAGCCCGGCGGGAGCCAACATTTCTAAGGCAGTGCCTACAGCCAACAGAGTGGTCTCGGTGCGGGTAATGACCGATTTGTCCGAGCCTGGCAGATAGCCCAGGTTGAACATGATACCGCTCAGCCGTCCGTGATACAATGCTGGCAATGCCGCCCGCATCGTCTCATGTCCAGCGTGGATGACCGTGAACTGCACGGTGGCGATGTCCGCTTCCAGCAGCCGCCTCCGCGTCTCCGCAATCGCCGCCGCCTGTAAGTCGAAAGCAAACACATGGCCGCCCACACCCACAAGCCGCGCCAGGAAAAGTGTGTCGTGCCCGTTTCCCGCTGTGGCATCCACCACGATGTCCCCAGGCCGGACCCGGTCAGCTATCAGCAATTGTGCCCAGCGCACCGCCGAGGGCAGACCACCACTGGAACTGGCGAGCCGGGGCAAAATGGAGTTGTCCGTCATGTAGCGATCTAGCTCTACAAACCGCACGCTGCAACCCAGCGGCAGCCTCTCCTGCTTAAGCCGTTGAATTGACAGAATCCCCGCATGCGCCTAGTCTCACATGCCGTTTCCTGACCGACCCGGCACGGAACTGGATTTCCCGCCACAGTCTAGCTTCCGCAGCAGTGCCTGGCGGTTCCCGATTCCCGAACCCCCGATGAACTTGTACGTCAGCAACCTTGCTTACACTCTGACTGATGATGAACTGCGCAGCGAATTTGCTGCTTTTGGAGACGTGTCCAGCGCTCGTGTCGTGCTCGACCGTGAAACAGGCCGGTCGCGCGGCTTTGGCTTTGTCGAAATGCCCAATGACAAAGAGGCTCTAGCTGCCATCCGCGGGTTGGAGGGATCAAACCTAGGCGGTCGTCCCCTCAAAATAGTTGAAGCACGCCCGAAAGAGCCTCGGCCGCCGCAGCGCAGCTTCAGCGGTGGTGGTGGTGGTGGTGGAAATGCAGGCGGCGGCAGCAGTAGTGGCGGTGGCGACTTTCGTGATCGCGGAGATCGTGGTGGCGGTGGTGGTAAACGTGACTGGAGCCGTGATCGCGGCAAAAGGAGTGGTGGTAACGAAGACTGGGATTGAGACACTTCACCCTGCTCATGGAAGCAGGTCTTTGAAAATGGGCGCTGCCGGAGCCTCGCAGAGCCATTTTCATGATGTTAAGGATGGAGGAACCCTCCCCAATACTTTGGGAATATAAAATTTAAGCCTTTGCAAATTGATATGGTGAATCTAAATTCTATAATTTATAGACTACTCATGCCTCTGCGTCCGTCGCCGAGACACGGTAGGGTGCTCAACCTTTCCTGGAACCGCACCTCAAACGGAAAAATGTGGCAAGCGGTGGCAGCGGAGGCTGCCTGACCGGGGGCGGCAGCTTGCCCGGAATGGAACGCAGAATGACAGCATGCTTGCCATGTGCGCAAAAGCACTCACTTTACCCGCCCCTTTTGCCAACCTGACAGACCTGTGAGCCTTTCCCACCCAACCGACGACCTCCGCGTGGCGGAGATACTGCCGCTGATCCAGCCTGCGCTGCTGATGCACGATCACCCGCTAGGTGAAAAGGAGGCAGCTTTCGTTACGCTGACCCGCAAGCGCTCCGAGGCGATTTTGAAGCTGAAGGATGACCGCCTGCTCATCGTCGTCGGCCCCTGCTCCATCCATGACCGCAAATCGGCCCTGGAATACGCCGCGCTGGTCGCTGTGGCGCGAGAGAAGCACGCAGCGGACCTGGAGATTCTGATGCGCGTTTATTTTGAAAAGCCGCGCACCACTGTGGGCTGGAAGGGCTTCATCAATGATCCACATCTGAATGAGAGCCACGACATCAACACCGGCCTGCGTAGCGCGCGCGGGCTGCTGATCGAGCTGACCCACATGGGCGTGCCTGCTGCCACGGAGTTTCTGGACGTGATCACGCCGCAGTACATCGCCGATGTCGTCGCCTGGGGTGCCATCGGCGCACGCACCACAGAGAGTCAGGTGCATCGCCAGCTCGCCTCCGGTTTGTCCATGCCCGTCGGTTTCAAAAACGGCACGGATGGCGGCATCCAGATCGCACTGGATGCCATCCAGGCCGCCGCCGGACAGCACAGCTTCCTTTCCGTGACGAAGGACGGTGTGGCCGCCATCGTGAAGACACGCGGCAATGACGCCTGCCACGTCATCCTGCGCGGCGGCAAGGCCGGAACGAACTTCGACGCCGCCTCCATTGAGACCGTCGTCAGCCAACTCAACGCGCGCGGCCTGCCCGCCAGTGTGATGGTGGATTGCAGTCACGGGAATAGTTTGAAGGACTACCGCAAACAGCCCGGCGTGGCCCAATCGCTCGCCGATCAAATGAGCGCGGGCAGCAAGGCCATCACAGGCGTGATGATCGAAAGCCATCTCGTCGAAGGTCGCCAGGACACCCAGCCCGGCCAGCCGCTGACCTATGGCCAGAGCATCACCGACGCCTGCGTGAACTGGCCTGCCACGGAGACGATACTGGATGCGCTGGCCGCTGCGGTACGTGCGCGGCGCGGCTAAAACCCTCTTTTCATGCTTACTGCCGTTACTGCCCGCGATGCCATCCGGCGCATGTCGGGCTGCCGCATCCTCGTGATGGGAGATGTCATGCTCGACCACTTTATCTGGGGGGCCGTGCGCCGTATCTCTCCGGAGGCTCCCGTGCCCATCGTCGAGGTGACAAAGGAGACGACCTTCCCCGGCGGTGCCGCCAACGTCGCGCGCAACCTTTCCGCCTTCACGCCGCACTCCTACCTGATGGGCCGTGTCGGCAAAGACAGTGCCGCCGGCGAGTTGCGCCGTCTCTTGAATGAAGAAGGCGTGAACACCGATCCCATGCTCGAAAGCACCACGCTGCCCACCATTGCCAAGACGCGCATCATCGCGCGGCAGCAGCACGTCGTGCGCGTGGACCGCGAGACGATTGAAAAACTCAGCACCGACGAACTCGCGCAGGTCTCCCGCCGCCTGGAGCAAATGCTGCCTGATCTCGACGGCGTCATCATCGAGGACTACGGTAAAGGCTTCGTCACCCAGCCCTTCGCCGATCAGGTGCTCGGCCTCTGCAAAGCCGCCGGGAAACTCGTTACCGTGGACCCCTCACCGCGCAACCCGCTGAACTGGCTTGGCGCATCATTAGTTAAACCCAACCGCCTCGAAGCCTTTGCCGCTGCGGGCATCCAGGATCATCACAAGCCCGTGCCTCCGCTGGAAGACAAGCGCCTCCTGCAAGTAGGTGCGCAATTGCTCGATCTATGGAGCGTCGCCAAAGTCCTCGTCACCCTCGGCGAGCAGGGCATGATCCTTTTTCAGCGCGACATGCCGCCGCACCACATCCCCACCCGCGCCCGCGAGGTGTATGACGTGTCCGGCGCGGGCGATACCGCCATCGCCTTCCTCACCCTCGCGCTCGCCGCCGGACTCAGCGCCGAAGACGCCGCCGACATCGCCAACCACGCCAGCGGCATCGTCGTCGGCAAGCTCGGCACCGCGCGCGTCATGAAAGACGAACTCCTCCAAGCCTTCGAAGACTGACCGCCATGCCCGATTTTCCCACCCTGCTCACCGCCCACCTCGAAGGCCATCTCGCCACCCTCCGACGTCTCGATGAATGCCGCGACGTGCTCACCGCCATTGCCGAAGCCTGGGTCACCGCGCTGAAATCCGGGAAAAAAATCATCTTCTTCGGCAACGGCGGCAGCGCCGCTGATGCCCAGCACCTCGCCGCCGAGCTCGTCGTGCGTTATCGCCTGAACCGCCGCGCCCTGCCCGCCATCGCGCTCACGACCGACACCTCCATCCTCACCGCCCACAGCAACGACTACGGCTTTGAAACCGTCTTCGCCCGCCAGGTCGAGGCGCTAGCGCAGCCCGGCGATGTCGTCGTCGGCATCTCCACCTCCGGCACCAGCAAGAACGTCATCGCCGGACTCCAGGCCGGTCGTGATCGCGGCTGCATTGTCATCAGCTTCACTGCGGAAAAAGGTGCCGCCTGCGCCGCCCTCGCCCACCACGCCTACTGCGTCCCCACCACCGTCACCGCTTTTGCCCAGGAATGCCATCTCCTCGCCGGGCATGTCCTGTGCGAGCATGTCGAGGCAGCCTTCATGGAGTGAGTTGGAACTCATCTGAAAAGTCAGTGTTTAGCCAGTGCCAGTCAGTGGTTCAAATTCCATGACCGCCTTTCGCCGCGCCCTGCTCGGTCTCCCCGTGTCCATCCTCCTGCGGGTGGCACGGCTGCTCATCGGCCTCGTGTTGGCCGCTCTGCTAAACCGCCACCTTGGCCCAGGTGGAGCCGGGCAGATCATGATCGGGCTGGCCTGGGTCTCGCCTTTGCTTTGTCTCGCTGAACTCGGTTTCAACCGCATCACCGTCCGTGAACTCGCCCGCACGCCCGATCAAGAGCCGGAGATTCTCGGCAGCACCTTTTACACCCGCCTCATCGCAGGCTTTGCGACCTTTCTTCTCGCACTCTCTGCCTCCGCATTCCTGGAGCCATCGGTGCAGCCACTCGTCTGGGTTTATGCGCTCCTCCTGCCCACTCATGCGTCCTCGGAGCTGCTCCTCTGGTTTGAATCGCGTGGTCAGCTCGCCGCTGCGGGCTGGGCACAGTTTCGCGGCTTTGCGCTCGCCGGAGTGCTCATGGTCGTCGGCGTGTTCATGCACGCGCCGCCTGTCTTCTTCGCCGTCACTTATGTCGTCGAGTCCTGGTCAGCCATCGCGATCCTCGCATGGCAGTATCACAGGCAAGGCGGACGCCTCCGCACCTGGCGCTGGTCGCCCACGCGGACACGTTCTTTGTTGGCCGAGTCCTGGCCGGAGATGCTGGCGCAGCTCACCATGCTCATGCTTTTCCGTGTGGACGCCCTCATGCTTGGCGCGATGCGTGGTGATGCGGAAGCGGGCATCTACAGCGTGGCCGTGCGTTTGTCAGAGGTCGTCTATTTCATCGCGCCCCTGCTCGGCAGCGCCTTCCTTCCGCGCCTCGTCGAGCTGAGAAAAAACTCGCCTGCACTGTACCAGCGCCGCTTTTCCGAATACCTCGGCGTGAACCTCCTGTTCGCCATCGCTTGCGGTCTCGGCCTCATGCTCACCGCGCCGTTGCTCGTCAGCATCCTTGGCGGAGTCAAATTCGCCGCCAGCGCCGACATCTTGCAGATACATGCCTGGGGCGTCGTCGCCTACTACTTCGGCGTTGCCCGCACGCAGTACCTCGCCGCCGAGCATCGCCTCTCCTCGAATTTGCCCGCCGTGCTCGTCGGCCTCATCGCCAATGTTTTGCTGAATCTCTGGTGGATACCCCGCTGGTCCGGCCTCGGTGCCGCCTGGGCCACCGTCACCGCTTATACACTCGCCTGGATCGTGATGACGCTGCTTTCCCGCGATCTCTGGCCGCTGCTCCGCTGGCAGATGCAGGGTCTGCAAAGAATGCCCTCGCGCTTGATCGAATCATGGCAGCATGGCCAGGCATGGCTGCGCATCCGTCGCGCATGAAAAGACTCCTCCGCTCCCTCCTGCGCCGCTGGTGCCTCACGGCCAACACCATCCGTTACCGCGTCGAGTGGCCGCGGCTCGAAGCCGCTGCACGCATCGCAGGTCCGGTAGAGACGATCTTCGATGGCGGTGCAGGCTCCGGCGAGTTTGCACGGCGCATGTTGATGGGTCGTCATTGCCGCAAAGTCATCGCGCTCGAACCTGAGACCTTCACCTTGCTCCAGCAGAACCTCGGCCGCCTCCCTGGCACACAGCTTATCGAAGGCTCGCTGCTCAGCATCCCCTTGCCCGATGAAAGCGTGGACCTCGCCATGAGCACGCAGGTCATCGAGCACATCGAGGATCATCAGCGTGCCGCCTCTGAGATGGCGCGCATCGTCAAACCAGGCGGCTGGGTGCTCATCACCGTGCCGCATCCACCGGAGCATTTTCCACAGCCCGGCCATGTGCGCGAGGGCTACACCGTGGCTGATCTCACCGCGCTGATGGCCCCGCACGGCTGCGTGCCGCACCACTCCGACTGGTTTCTCACACGCCTCACGACGACACGTTTTCTCCGCGCTTGCCGCCTGCCTTTGAAAGGCATCTATCTCCCCGTCGCCTGGGCTGACCGCGAGACGCATCTCAGCATCGAACAACGCCGAAACGCCGAACCCTTCGGCATCCTCATGCTCTTTCAAAAGACCGCGTGAACGTCGCCTCTCCCATCCGCATTCTCTGCGTGGACCCGAACGTCACCAGGGACAGCCCCTCAATGAAAGGCTTCCTTTCCACCCTGCCGCACCTGACGGCGAACGGCTTTCAAATCGAAATATGGTGCCTTCGCTGTGAAGCGCCGCGCGACATGGCAACCATCCGTTTGCTGCCCGCTGCTCCAGCGCTGGGCACTTTGGAGAATGTCTGGTTCGTCGTCATCGCCAACCTCCTCTTTGTCTGGCGCACCTGCGTTCATGGCATCAAGACCGACCTCATCTACAGCACCGGAGCCTACTGCCTGTTCGCCAACGTCGTGCATGTCCACTTCGACAGCGCCGAGTGGTTGCGCGCCCAGTCACGCATGGGAAAGCTGACCAGGAAGGAACGTGCCCGCCGACTGATCACGAGGCTCGGTGCTGCACTCGAATGGCTTTCATGGCATTCCCCGTGGTCGCGGCATTTCATCACCGTCTCCGATGGCATGGCAGCGAACCTTCGGCAAAAACTGTCCACTGACAAGACCGTGCATGTCCTGCCCAACAGCTACGACAGCACGCGCTTTCATCCAGGAGTCAGAGATGAATGGCGTGCGCCCATGCGGCAGCAGCTCCAGCTCGCGCCCGGTGCCTTCATGTTCATCTTCATCGCCACAGGCCACCTTCAGCGCAAAGGCTTCTGGTCCGTGCTCCGTGTCCTGCATCGTCTTCGTCAGATGAGACATACCGACCTGCGCTTACTCATCGTCGGTGGCTCAGATTCACTCTGGAAAACGCACGCCGCAGAGATTGCGCACGTCACTCCCGATCATGCCGAATGGCTCATGCTTGCAGGCAGTCAGCGTGAGGTCGAACGCTACTACGCCGCAGCCGATGCCTTCATCTTGCCCTCGTATTTCGAGACCTTTGCGCTCGTCGCACAAGAGGCTCTCTCCTGTGGCATGCGCATCTTTGTCACGCCCTACTGGGGCCATGAAATGTACCTGCGCCAAGACGACAACGGCTGGCTGCTACCACCGGATGAGCATGGCATGGCTGCCACCATCGAAGCCGCTTTGAATCAAAGACCCTGGCCCGCGCTGGAGCCGCACACGCATCTCCTCGACACCGCCGCGTATGCGCATCGCCTCGCGGATATGTTTCACTCGCTAACCCCGCCTCATCGATGAACAACACCTCCCGTGGCTCTTCCATGCTGATAGGATTCGCCGGGCTGGCGATCATGCTCTATGTGCTTTCCTCCGTGCTGCTCACGGACGGCAACCTTGTCGGGAACCTGTGCAAATATCTCCTCGTTGCAGGCTTCGTCTTCGGCCTCATGGCACCGCGCGGCACCTTCATCGTGTGGCTCATCGGCTGCGGGTATCTCGATCTGCTGAAACGGCTTATGATCGTCTCCGGGCGCATGTTTCAGGACGATCTGTTCTATGTGCTCGGTGTCGCCCCGGCCACGTTTGGCGGCATCGTCGGCGGGGTGATGATGATGGCCTTCTTTGGCAAACTTCGGCTCACCTCGCGCCATCTCGGCTTTCTCGTCGCCGCAGCGTCCGTGGTCGTGCTCAGTGCGCTCATGTCGCTCCGCACAGGCGGTGCGTCGCTGCGCACCCTAGGCCCGGATGTCGCCAATGCGGGCTTGTATGCGCTCATGCTGTTTGTGATCCCGGTGCTCTTTCCTGATCGCGCATCCGTCATGCGTTTGCTGCGTCTCCTGCTCATCGCCTGGCTGCCTGTGGCTGTCTATGGCGTGTATCAGCAGACGCATGGCTTCCAGGAGTTTGAGATTGATTACCTGAAAACAGGACTGAGTATCGAGATCAAGCAGCTCTTCTCCGACCGCGTGCGCGCTTTCTCCACGCTAAACTCGCCCACCGCACTCGGCACCATCAGCGGTGGGCTTTGCGCCGTGGCCTTGATCCTCGGCATCAAGCCGACGCCACAGCGCGGGTCGCGCATGTTCCCTCTGTTCATCGCGCTGCTAATCTCGCTCTGCTACGGCGCGGCGATGATGGCCTCAACCGTGCGCACGTCCCTGATGATCCCCATCATCGGCCTCGCCGCCGCTTGGGCCTTTCGTTACCGTGGAGTCACATGGTTTCTCTACACCTCCCTGACGCTGATGTTCGCCCTGCTCGTGCTCTCCGCCGACTTCATCCTGAACCGCATCTCGATCTGGAACGATCTCGCCACGGACAACCTCATCGCGCGCGCCTTCGGCCAGGAGCTGACCAGCATCGGCACCTTCAGCGACCGTCTCATGGGCTTCCGCAACATCCTGATGAACCCTGATGCCTACACGCTCTTCGGTTACGGGGCCGAACGCGGCAGCGACCCGACCGATCCGCTCTACAACCACGATCTGCTCTCCAACATGATCGTGCGTCACGGCTGCGTGCCGCTCGTGCTGTTCGGCCTCGTCGGGTTCATCGTTCTGCGTCGCCTGCACGCTGCTGTGCATCGGCTGAGTGTCCCCGATGATCGCCGCCTCGCCGCCGCCGCGCTGGGCATCTCGCTCGCCATCTTCGGTGCCTCCATGCTCAGCGGCAACGTGCTCGCCACCTTCCCGAACAACGTCTTCTTCTGGCTGCTCCAGGGCGTGACAGTGATGCTCGCTTTCTCCGGTGAAAAGAAAGCTGCGCCTGCAAGGCAGCCGATGCCTCCGTCCGCCCTTGCCGACAGCCAGCGCTTTCCGCTCCGTTCACCCCAACGTAGCGGAACGGCGTGAGCCTTCCGCCCGGGGCACTAAAGGCGCAACGGCCACCAAAGACGGAATGCTCACGCATTCCTCTACTTAGCGGCACACCCCATGTTTCCCAAGCGCCCAAGCCTCCTGCTCATCGGGCATACTTATGCAGCGCTGGAGAACCGGAAAAAACTCAGTGCTCTCGCGGCTCACTTTGATCTGACCTGTGTGACATCCACGATTGAGCGGCGGGTGATCCTGGGCCGTCCGGCCTCCGACTTCGACAATGAAAGCGACCTGCCGCTGCGTCGCTACGAGTTGATCCGTTGTGCGCGTCTTGGCGGGAGTGACACCACTTTTCGTTATGCCGGACTTGCCGAAGTAATGCGATCAAAGTGCTTCGATGTTGTACTGGTGGAGAACGAACCCTGGGCCTTCGTATGCTGGCAGGCGCGCCTTTGGAAGAGTGTTCTGCAGCCACAGGCATTGTTCGGGGAGTTCACTTGGGAGAATGTCGAGCGCCCGAGCTGGAAAGGAGTGCTCCTGAGCTGGGTCTATCGGGCCATGACCGCGACCACGGATTTCATCATCGCCGGGAATCAGCGCGCCGCCGAACTCGTGATGAAGCGTGGAGCGCGCAAGGAGACGGTGCTGGTGGCCGCGCAGTTGGGCGTGGACCTGACGAACCATCAGCCTGCACCGGCATCGGAACGTGCCGCATTGCGCGCGAGTCAGAGTTTGCCGGAGGCGGGATTCATCGTGGGCTATTGCGGCAGACTCACGGAGGAGAAAGGCATTCATGAGGTGCTGACGGCCTGCGATGCACTTGCTTCAGAAGGTCTGCATCTGGCCATCGTCGGTGCCGGACGCATGAAACCCTGGCTGGAAGAACAGGCGATGACGAGCCCGTGGCTGCATCTGCTGCCTCCACGCCCTCATTTTGAGATCCCGGACTTTCTGCGCTGCCTGGATTTTTTTGTGCTCGCCAGCAAGCCGGTCCGTTCCATCGCGAATTGCTGGGAGGAGCAGTTCGGTCATGTCCTGATCGAGGCGATGGCCTGCAGCGTGGCGACTCTTGGATCGAGCAGCGGCGCGATCCCTGAAGTCATTGGCGATGAGCGGGCGATCTTTCCCTGGGGCGATGCCGGAGCTTTGGAAAGCAGACTGCGTCACCTCAGAGATGACCACGAAGCGCGCGCAGCCCTGTCAGCTCGCCAGCGCGAGCGCACTGTGCGCTACTACACGCATGAGGCCGTGGCGGCTCGGTGGGCGGAGTTCATTCAGCAGAGACTGGCCGCATGAAAACGGAAGCCGCGTCATTGAAGGAGGAGCCTGCCGGAATCGCCGTGGACATGCTGCGCGGCGGACTGGCGATCCTGGTGCTGCTGGCGCACGGACTGGAGTCGGCGGTGGCGATGACTGGACAATCCTTGCCGCCGCTGCTCGCAGTCACACTGGGGCACGGCGGCTTTTGGGTCGGCGGGTTCTTTGTGCTTTCGGGCTTCTGCGTGCATCGGGCCATCATGGCCTTGAAGCAGCGGGGCGGCGGGTTCGCCGGTCCTTATCTGCTGGCTAGGTTCACCCGGCTGTATCCGGTCTATCTCATTGCTTTGATGCTGACGATCTTTGTGCAGATGACACTGGGTGAATTCAGCGCGGGGCAAAGACTGATGGATGCCGGAATGGCGGCACCTCATCTGTTCATGCTGCAGGGCATCACGGGCACGCTGCATGAGATGAAGCCTGCGTGGAGCCTGACGTATGAGGTCGTGTATTACCTCGTGTGGCCGATACTCCTGGGCGTGTGCGGCTGGAATCTGCGGCGTACCTTTGTGGTTGCGGGAGCGGGCGCCATCATGGTTGCAGCGGTGCTGTTTGCTTCATGGAAGATGACAGGCGCAGGAGACTCTGTGCTCATGCCTCTGGCTATGATCGCCGCGCAGTTTTTGCTCTGGCTCGGCGGCGCATGGCTGGCACAGGAATGGGAGCTTGTGAAACGCCGGGCAGCTTCATGGCCGGGGGCGCTGTCGTTGCTCGGTGTGATCTTTGTTTATGCTGTGCAGGCGTTCTTGATTCATCGGAATGCGCCGCAGTGGACGCACATCATCGCAGGATATGCGGCACTGCCCTGCTGGCTGGGCGTGATCGCCGGAGCCAATGCTTGGAAGGGTTTGGCGAACTGGAAGCCCGCGGCGGTGTGGTTCGGACTGCTCAGCTATCCGCTCTACATCCTGCATCAAGTCTTGCTGGATGCTGTGGTGCTTGGAGCAAGGGCGTATCACTTGGAGTTCTCTTTCGGAGAGTCGGTTGTCTTGCTTTTGGCTTGGGTGATGGCCTGGATGATTACCTTCGGCGTGCCGATGGAAACTCGCACGCTGAGATGGCGTGCAGATTGGCTTCGCAGACACAAGCCTGGACGCTTGTCCTTGATAAAGGTATGAGCCTTAGCCGTGACATCTTGTATCGCAACTACTCCGGCTCTTTCGGGGAGCAGAAGGGTTACGATGCGACGATCCAGCACGCGCAGTATGCGGTGACGTATCCGGCCTTGCCTGCGGATCGCGGGCTGAGCATCGCCGATCTCGGCTGTGGCAAGGGGGAGTGGCTGGGCTGGCTGGCGGCCAAGGGGTTCACGCGGCTGACGGGCGTGGACGGGTCGGATTCTGACCTGACCATCGCCGCCAATCACGGGCCGCAGAAGGCGCACTGGGTTCAGGGTGAAGCCTCGCAGTTTCTCGAAGCCCATGCCGGGAGCTTCGATCTCCTGCACGCGAAGGACGTGATCGAGCACATGACCAAGGATGAGTTCATCCGCTTTCTCCTCGCTGCACACCAGGCACTCAGGCCCGGAGGGCGGCTGTGGCTGATGACTTTCAATGCGCAAAGCCCGCTTTCGGCTGCGACACGCTACGGTGACTTCACACATGAGACGGGCTACACGCCTGCAAGTCTGGCGCAATGCCTGCGGGCTTGTGGCTTCACACGCCTGAACATCACGGGGCGGCATTACTGCTCCTCATCGCTGGGCGGAAGGTTGCGGGCGGTGCTAGGCGCTTTGTTTTATCGGGCCTGCCGTGTGATCTTGAAACTGCGGCATGGCGGAGGTGGTGATGCGGAGGGAGTGGACCTGCACACGACCTTGCCGGATGTGTTTGTGGAGGCCCGGCTGGATTAACAGTTTATGATTCAACGCATCCTCATCTACGGGCGTGAGATTCTCGTCTCCCTGCCGCTGTGTCTGATCAAAGGCTGGAAGCACTTTGGGTGGCGCGGGGCGTGGCTGACCTTCTCCGATCTGGTGCTGACGCATCTTGTCATTCCTGTGCGACTGCCGGGTTTTGGACTGCTGACACGGCGGAATGAGGCGCGGAGTCTGATGGACAACTTTTGTCTGGGGGAGCTGCGGTGCGATGAAGTGGAAGCGGCGATCCGTGCACATCCGGCTCCGTTGATCGTGGACCTCGGGGTGAACCTGGGCATGAGCATCCGCTGGTGGTTTCATCTGAATGGAAAGGCGCATGTAATCGGCGTGGAGATGATGCAGGAGTCGCTGGACTACACGGCGGAGCGGTTGCGTGAATGTCATCCAGACGTGTCGTGGACGCCCGTGTGCTGCGCGGTCGCGGCGGCGGATGCGGAGCCGATGGAGATTCGTTTTGATGATCCGATGGAAGGCACGACGAGCGCGGTGCATGGCAGCGGTGTGAGGCGTCGCGCGGTGCAGGTGCGGTGTCTGGACGGCATCGTCACCGAACCGGAGGTGCTGCTGATCAAATGCGACATCGAAGGCTACGGCGGCCATGCTTTGCGCGGCGGGCGGGCGGTGCTGAAACGCACGCGCTTTGTCGTGACGGAGACGCACGGGCCGGAGGAGATGGCGGAGATGAGCCGCGTGCTATTTGCGGAGGGTTTTGTGCCCTTCAAGCTGGCGGCGAGGTCGCTGTGGTGGCGGCGAGGCTGAGTCGGGAAAGCACACGCGCATGAACAGTCTCGACGCTCCAGCGTTCCATGCAGGCCATGGGCTGCGCCTTGTTTTGGCAATGATTGACGGGATGCGTGAAGTGATCGCAGGGCTGGCAGGCGAGCGTGGGATCACGAAGAAGGTCAAAGCATTCGGGATGCCACACGGGATCCCAGTTGGCGCGGGACGGGCCATTGAAGATGGTGCTGGGGATGCCCAGGGCGGAGGCAATGTTCATGGGGCCGGAGTTGTTGCCGATGAAATGACGCGCGCCCGCTATAAGACGGATGAAGTCGGCGAGAGTGCCGGGTGCGATGCGGCGGATGCCTGGGCTGAGCACGGCTTCCTCAAGGCTGTTTTGATCGAACCAGATGACGGGATGCGTGCGGCAAAGCTGGTTGGCCAGGGCAATGAAGCGCTCCAGCGGCCAGCGTTTGTAGGCACGGCTGGCACCGGCGTGGATGATGATGCTGCCATGCGGTTCACAGCCAAATGCCGAGAGATCTGGCGCGGGGATTTGCTCCGGCAAGGAGGGTTGCGACAGACGGACGAGCAGTGCCTGGGCGATGCGCCAATTTTGTTGCGCAGCGGAATCGGTCTCCGGCAAAAGTACGCGATGATGCAGCAGTGCGCCGAGATGACGACCGGGCACATGCGGGCCGATGCAATGACGCGCGCGGCTGAGCCGGGCGAGCAGATGGGCGACATTGCCCTGGTCGTTGCCGAGCAGACATGCGCCAGGCCTCAGGGTGCGGATATGTTTGATGTGTGCGGAGAGTCTGGCGGGATGACGCCAGGCGCTGTTGAAGTCGGCGGTGATGAACTCATGCACCTCAATCTGCGGACAGGTGATGCGGTAGAGCGGTGCGGCGGGCGGAGCGGTGGCGACGATGATGCGCCAGTCGGGATGCTGTTTGGCAAGCTGCTGGACGACGGGCAGGAACACGACGTTGTCGCCCAATTGGTTCACTTTAAAGACGAGCAGCGTCATGGATAAGGCATTGATGCGCGGGATGAACAAAGCTGCCACAACGAATGCAGTGCGGCCGCTCGCGAAGGCGAGCGGCTGGATGGTGCCCGCACTGCTAGGTTTGTGCGTGGGGCTAATGATCGCGGTGCAACCGTATGCGGCGGGGTATGGGAGCTTCAGGATGACGATCCTGGAGGAGCTGATCGTGAGGTGGAAAGACCCGACGTGGCAGCATGGCTTTCTGGCACCGTTCATCGCGGGATGGCTGATGTGGCGGCGGCGCGAGGAGCTGAAGGGGCTGAGCGCGAAGGGAACGGTGTGGGGGTTGGGGATCGTATTGGTTTCGATGCTGCTCTACTTTGCTGGGTACAAGGCGAACAATTTTTATCTCGGTGCGCTGGGTGTGCAGGGCTTCATCGCGGGTGCGGTGCTGTGGGTGTGGGGCACAGGTTGTGCAAAAAAGCTGCTGTTTGCGTGGCTGATGTTGGGGTTCATGTGGCCGCTGGTCTTTCTGGAGGAGGGCTTGGCGTATCGGCTGCGTGTGTTGATGGTGGAGGGGGTCTCCTGTGTGCTCAACGGCATCGGTTTGGAGACGATCCGGGAGGGCACGGGGCTGGTTTCGGCGGCACTTGATGGCCGGACGGCGGGGGCGATCTTCAGCCTGAAGGTGGACGGGCCGTGCAGCGGGATGCGGTCACTGTTTGCACTGCTGATGGTGTCGGCGCTGTTCGGCTATTTTCGGCAGCAGACGCTGGTGCGCCGACTCTTCATCTTTGCTTGCAGTCTGCCGCTAGCGCTGGTGGCGAACATGGCGCGGATTTTTTTGCTCATCGGTGGTTCGATTTTGTTCGGACAAGACTTCGCCGTGGGGAATCAGGAGCAGGAGGTGAGCACTTTTCACTTCATGACGGGCATCGTGGTGTATCTCGTGGCGCTGGCCGGATTGCTGGGAATTTCGATGGGGATGAATCAGTGGCTGGGTGTGTCAAAAGACGAGGAGAGAGGAAGATGTGGAGACAAGGAATGGACGAGAAGAGGGGTGTCATGGAGCCGAGGCATGGTGCTCATCGCCGCAGTTTCTCTGGCGGTGCTGGCGTGTCGTTTTTCTCCGGAAGTGAGGGCTGGGAATGTGGCGGGTGTGGTGATGGAGCTGCCTGCGGGTATCGGGCGGTTCATTGGTGACAACGAGGAGCCGGACAAGGTGGAGAAAGAGGTGCTGCCTGCGGACACACAGATCGTGAAGATGCGGTATCGCACGACAGCGATACCGCAGATGCGCGACATGGCGAATGTGACGCTGGTGCTGTCAGGCGCGGAGCGGCGGAGCATTCACCGCCCGGAAGTGTGTCTGGATGGGCAGGGCTGGACGCTGCTGGAGGCACGCACGGTGCCTGTGGAGATCGCACCAGGGCGGATGCTGGAGGTGAAGGATCTTTTCGTCGAGCGGCCGTGGCTGGTGAAAAACGGCACCCAGAAGATGCTGCGGGCGCATTATGTCTATTGGTTCGTGGGCACGGATGTGACGACGCCCAGCAATGCGGAGCGTGTGTGGCTGACGAGCTGGGACAACATCGCGCGCAATGTGAACCATCGCTGGGCATACCCGAGCGTGACGGCGTGGGTGACAGAGAATTTTGATCCGAAGGAAAGCGGACAGAGGCGGCGCAACTCTGAGGAGACGATGCAGCTCATCACCGGACTGATCCGCGATCTGGCGCCACGATTTCAGCGTGAATTCATGCCTCATGCCGAGTCACCGTGATGTAAGACTTTTGTCTGCACGGTACTGAATTTAGGCAAGCCATGCAGTAGCCCTTACCTTTCTTGAGATGAATCAAAGACTGGACCGCGACTCCGAACTTCTGATTGACGCCCTGCGCGGCATCGCGGCGCTGCTGGTGCTGTTCACCCATGCCTTTGATCTGGCGGTGGCAGATGTCTATGGGTGGGACTATGCGGCGAGTCCGGAGGGGTGGCGCTGGGCGCGGGCAAGCCTGGGGCACGGGGGATTCTGGGTGTGGTGCTTTTTCATGATCTCGGGCGTGTGCATTCACCAGTCCATCGCGCGCAGCATGGCGGAGGGCAGTTTTTCTTGGTGGCGTTATGCGGTAGCGCGGGTGACGCGCATTTATCCGCTGTTCCTTCTGGGCTTGGTGCTGGCGGTTATGGCATGGCTTTTGCACGAGGACTTTGGCGGATCAGAGTACGATGAGACTCCCTGGAGGCAGCTAGGGGCGAGTCTGGTTAGCCTGCAAATCCTGACGACGACCTTTCCAGCGTTTGAGACTTCGTGGAGCCTGAGCTGCGAGATGATCTACTATGCCATCTGGCCTGCGGCGCTGCTGCTGGCACGCGGGCGTACGACTCACGCGGCCTATGGGGCGCTTTTTGTCATGATGGGGACGGTGATGGTGATCCTGATGATGTGGCGTGTGTTTCACCAGATGGAGCACAGCACGTTTGTGGACGGCGTGTGGACGGTGGCGGTACTCTTCCCTGTTTGGGTCTGCGGGGCATGGATGGCGGGGCAGTGGGGCAGCGCCGCGCTGGCGGTCTCGCGCCGGAAATGGATCGGTGCGATCCTGCTGTGCATCATGTCGGAGTGCCTGCTGGTGGTGCTGAAGGTGCGGCAGTATCCGGGTTGGGCGCTGCATCTGGTGTGTTGGAGTTCGATTCCTGGGTTGATGCTGTTTCTGGCCGGGGCGCATCATGCGCGGTTGTCGGCACGGGCCTGGGCGGAGCCTATTTGCCGCTGGCTGGGGCAGTTCAGCTATCCGTGCTACATCCTGCACATGCAGCTCCTGCTGCTGCTGGACCATGTGACGGACATCTATGCGCGGGAGTTTGTGCTACGGCATCCGCTGCTGCACACGTTGTTAGAATTTGTCGTGGTGGTTGCGCTGCTGGTGGTGACCGGACCGTGGCTGGAACGTTTCTTTTTGCGCTGGCGCGGCGGGGTGCTGGAGTCTCTGCGGGTGCGGACTGTGGTGCGAGTGTGACAGAAAATCATGTGCGGGTTCATCGGCTGTTTTCAGCCTGCGGGGAAAGCCGTGGGCGGCGGGGTGCTGGAGCGGATGCTCACGGCGATCGAGCATCGCGGGCCGGATGATGCGGGGTTTCATCTCGTGTCGCTGGGGCGTGGTGCGGCACAAAGACATGCGCGGGGGAGTGAGGTGGCTGCGGGATTCGAGGGCGGCTTTGGGTTTGCGCGGCTGAGCATCCAGGATCTGAGCGCTGCGGGGCATCAGCCGATGGTCTCGGCAGACGGGCGCGTGGTGCTGGTCTTCAATGGGGAGATCTACAATGCGGCGGCGCATCGCACGACGCTGAGCGCGCAGGGAGCGGAGTTTCGCGGGCACTCGGACACGGAGGTGATCCTGCGGCTGTATGAGAGGCATGGTTGGGCGGGGATGTTGGAGCGGATCGAGGGCATGTTCGCCATCACCATCGCGGACACGCATTCGGGCAGCGTGCGCGTGGCGCGGGATCACTTCGGCATCAAGCCGCTGTATTACTCGCAGTTGGCGGACGGGACGCTGCTGCTGGCCTCGGAGATCAAGGGGCTGCTGGCCTGCCCGGGATTTCAGCCGGAACTGGAGACGACGCATCTGGCGGAGCAGCTTATGTTTCGCTACACGGCGTGGGACCGGACGCTGCTGCGGGGCGTCAAACAACTGCCACCGGGGCATGAACTGGAGTTGCGTGCAGACGGCTCGCTCAAACAGCGGCGCTTTTGGGCCTTGGCCGATGCGGAACCTGTGCGGCGTGGTGATGCGGCGGCGGAAGTGCGGGCGGTGCTGAACGCGGCGGTGCGCAGCCAGATGGTGAGCGATGTGCCTGTGGGCACGCAGCTCAGCGGAGGAATTGACTCCTCACTCATCACGCTGGAGGCGGCGAAGACGGCGGGCGAGATGGATGCCTTTTCGATCATCTTTGATGACCCGTGCATCAGCGAGGATAAGTGGATCGGGCAGGCGGCGGCCAAGGCTGGTGTGCGCGGCCATCGCCACCTTTTCTCACCGCAGGATTTCGTGGCGGACTTTGAGCGCGTGACCTGGCATCTGGACGCGCCGCCGGGGAATCCGAACACATTGGCGATTCACCTGCTGGCAGCGCGGGCAAAGGAGCATGTGAAGGTGATGCTGACGGGCGAGGGCTGCGACGAGCTGTTCGCCGGGTACAACCGCTTTTTCTACACGGCGCTGCAGCAGGCGCATCCGGCGGTGTTTCGCGCGGGGGCGGCGCTGTGCGGGCGCTCGCGCGGTCGGCTGTGGCGTTTGTTTGGCCAGGCGCAGGAATCACTGGAGCGGCAGATGGTGACAGGCTCTGCCTACGGCGCAGCGGCCCTTGTGACGGAACTGCTGCCGGACGCGCGGGCGGAGTCGGCACTGGAACAACGGCTGGAGCATCTGGCGGGCATCCCTGGGGCGGGAATCGCGCGGCAGATCCGTTATGAGGCGGAGACGTACCTGCCGGATTTGCTCCTGCGTCAGGATAAGATGACGATGGCGCACGGCATTGAGTGCCGCGTGCCATTCCTGGACCTCAGTCTGGCCAGACTGGCGCGCACCCTGGAGCCGCGCGATCTGGCTTGTGCCACCTACGGCCCGAATGCGCGAATGCGCGGCACCAAACGGGTCATCAAGGAGGTGGCGCGGCGCGAGTTCGGGCACGGGTTCGCCTTTCGCCGGAAGCGCGGGTTCGATGTGCCGCTGGCGGATTTCTTTCGCCAACCAGCCGTCCGGGAGCGGATGCAGGACCAATGGCTGCCTGGAATGCGGCGGCGCGGACTCGTCAATGAGCAGACGGTGAACTGTCTGTGGGATGGCTTGATGAGTGGTCGTGAAATGGGGGCGGGAGGGGCTGAGGCGCTGTGGGTCGCAGTGGGATTGGAGGTGTGGATAGAGTTGACCTTCGGGAACTAATTAAAATAACCATAATTAATAGGTTGATTGAACTTCGGCTAGAGCCTAATTTATGAAGCATGAAATCCTTCCTTCCCCTCATCCTACTGCTCTCCCTGGGCGTTGCGGCCCTGGTGCCGGGTCAGGTCATCCCCATCAATCATGTGGATAATGATGGCTTCGGTGGGGTGTATGACATCAACGGGCAGAACTACTGGTGGATGTGCATTGAGCCGAATGGAAGCTCGGCCACCACGCCGGGGAATTCGTCCTTCTTGGCAGATGCGTTGCTTTTCGAGCCGGGCTGGGACCAGCAGAACACGGAGCGCCAGAACTTCTATCAATCGAACCCCGGCTATTACACGACGGCAATTCCCACCCAGGTCAGGATCATGGAATATGTGCTGGATGCGTACCTGCCCTGGAACACGCTGGCGGGTGCCTCCGGGCGCTTTGCTGAACAGGACAGCAATGCAGCGAACTACGGAAATGACGATGCCTTTTACAATGCCTTCTTCGCTGTGCAGAATTTCCTCTCGGAGACCTATGGGAAGACGGTGAAAGGTGATTTGGCGACCGACTTTGACGACCTGAACGACTATCTGGACTACAACGCGGGGAACATGACTGCGGCAGGCATTGCGCGGTCGAGCATCTTCCAGTCAATCCTCAATGATGTGGAGACCAAGAATGCCGCTAGTTTCTTCGACACTTACTCGGCACAGCACGGCTACTTCATCGCCAACACGCTTTTTTCTGTGTCTGATCCGAGCAACTGGCAGGATGCGCTGGTCATCGCCTCCTTCACGCCCGTGCCGGAGCCGAGTGGTGCGCTGCTCATCGCCTGCTGCGGTGTGGTGGTGATACTGCGCCGGTGGAGAAAGCTGGCCTAGAACGGCACGCCCGGCCTGTCCAAAATAGCACGGGCGCTTCGCAAAAAAATGGCGCTGGAAGACACGCTGTATCCGCTGCTGCGGCTGTATGAAGCCGCGCCCCAGCCTGTGAAGTCGCTGGCAGGACGCGTGTATCGCGCACTGCCCGCGCGGGTGCGCTATGGTCCGGCCTACACGCGGTTTCAAAACGAGGCGCGGGAAGTGGAGACGTGGGATGCGGAGACGATTCGGCGGTATCAGGTCGCGGCCTTGCGTGATTCGCTGATCGCAGCATCCAAAGCGCCGTTCTATGCGGAGCGCTTCGCGGCCTGCGGCGTCGATCCGGCGAAGTTCGAGGCGCTGGAGCAACTGGCGGACTATCCGCTGCTCACCAAGCAGGATTTGCTGCTGCATCGCGAGCAGATGGTGAACCCGGAGTTCAGCGCGAAGCAACGGCTCTACATCACCAGCGGCGGATCGAGTGGCGTGCCGGTGGGCTTTTATTTGCACAAGGGGGTGAGCCGTCCGAAGGAGCAGGCCTATCTCGAAGCGCAGTGGTCGCGGCGCGGTTATCGTGTCGGCGATCGCGTGGCGGTGATTCGTGGCGGCGTCACGTCGATCAAGGCACGCGGCGGTATCAGCTACTACGATGCGACGCGGAACTGGCTCATTCTCTCCTCGTATCACCTCACGCCGGAGCGTTTGCCGGAGTATGTAGCTGCGTTGAACAGGTTCCGGCCGCAGCACCTCCATGCGTACCCGAGCGCGGCGTTGATGCTGGCACGCGGACTGGAACAGGCGGGTTTGAAGCTCGATTTTCCGCTCACCTCGCTGCTCTGCGGCTCGGAAAAGCTCACTGCCGAGTCGCAGCAGCAGCTGGAGCAGTTCTTTGGTGCCCGCGTCTTTCATTGGTATGGCCACAGCGAGCGCGTCGTGCTCGCCGCACAGGGCCGCAGCTCGAATCACCTGCATTTCTGGCCCAGCTACGGCTTCGTCGAGTTCGGCGAGGCCAACGCCGACGACCACCGCGAGATCATCGGCACCTCGTTTCACAATCACGTCATGCCGTTGATTCGCTATCGCACGGGAGATCTGGCGAAAATGACGAATGACGAGGTTTCCGAGGTCGTGGGCCGTGATTACGAGTTTCTCATCAGCGCCACCGGTCGCCGCATCTCGCTCACCGCGATCAACATGCACGACAACATCTTCGACGGCCTCCTGGCCGTGCAGTTCTTTCAAGAACGCCCCGGCGAAGTGGAATGCCGCTTTCAACCCGGCCCGCAGTGGCAAAGCAGCCGCGAGGAGGCAATGCGAGCGGGCTTGCTGAAGAAGTTGGGCGATGATTTTACGCTCACGCTGCGTGTCGTGAATGAAGTGGAGAAGACGAGTGCGGGAAAGCACAAGTGGCTTGTGACAAAGGCTGACATGCCGCTCCTTGCGCCATAAGCGCTGATGATTATGATGAAACCATGAGTGCCGCCGTTCTCCACCTCCTGAACACCATCAAACAGCTCCCAGTGACCGAGCGGCTGGAACTGCACCACGCCATCGCTGAAACCGTACCCATGAGCGATGATCTGACCGACGATGACTTTGCAGCCCTTGCTGCCGAGTCCTTCCGGGCGCTGGATGAGGAGGAAGCGCATGCTGCCTAAACGCGGAGAAGTCTGGCAAGTTGACTTTGGCATCGCCCAAAAGGTCCGTCCTGCGCTGGTCATTAGCATTCCGTATGGTGAAGCAGATCGGGCTTTGATCGGGGTGATTCCGCACACCACAGCCACGCGGGGCTCGCGGTTTGAAATATCCATCCCGCTGTCCGGCTTGAAGGAAGGAGCGTTTCTTGTGCAGGGCTTGCAAGCACTGCCGCCGAAGTATTTTCTTCGCCGTATGGCTGTGCTGACTCTAGCGCAGATGACCCAAGTCGAAGATTGCCTACTACGATGGCAGGGTGTTGACCGATAAAATTTCACCCTCACGCAGCGTGAGATGAAGGAAGTGGAAAAGACGAGTGCCGGAAAGCACAGGTGGCTGGTGACTACATTGAGATGAAATTTGAGGCACCCAACAAGATCACATTGTCCGAGGACGGAATCTCATTTGCACACGAGTTAGAAACTCTCTTTTCGTTGATGTGGCATGAGGTGCGCGAGATTGTTGCATACAAGGAGGATTGCTTTGGAGTCGATTCTATTTGTATCGGTTTCCGCATTTCAGACTCTGACAATTATCTCAGGGTCTTTGAGGAGACTGAGGGATATGAAGAAATGCTCGCAGAACTTGAGCGAAGGTTTCCTGATATTCGCAAGAACTGGTTTAACGAGGTTGCCTTTCCTGCGTTCGTCCCGAATTGGACCACAATCTGGGGAACCTCATTCTCTAAATAACAGAAATGAAACAACTCGCCCAATACCAAGACGGACGCCTGGAACTCCAGGAGGTGCCGGTGCCGGCGCCGCCGCCGGGAGGGATTCTGGTGCGGACGACGTGTTCGGTGATCTCGCCGGGGACGGAGCGGATGAAGGTGGAGCAGGCGCGGATGTCGTTGCTGCAAAAGGCGAAGGCGCGGCCGGATCAGGTGAAGAAGGTGATCGACACGGCGAAGACGCTGGGCTGGAAGGCGGCGCTGGAGAAGGTGCGCAACCGGCTCGAATCGCCGACGCCGCTGGGTTACTCGGCAGCGGGCGTGGTAGTGGTGGTGGATGAGTTGAACACGCGCTTCCGTGTGGGTGATCGCGTAGCCTGCGGCGGCGCGGAGTGCGCGTTTCATGCAGAGATGATCGCGGTGCCGGATCTGCTGGCGGCTCCGATTCCCGAAGGCGTGGAGGATTGGCGGGCGGCTTACACGACGCTGGCGTCAATCTCGATGCAGGCGGTGCGGCAGGCCGAGGTGCGGCTGGGAGATCGCGTGTTGGTGATGGGTCAGGGACTCGTCGGTCTGCTGGCGACGAGTTTGCTGAAAGCCTCCGGTGCGCGTGTGCTGGCGGTGGATTTCGTTTCATCGCGTCTGCAAACCGCGCAGGCGATGGGAGCAGAACGGGTGGCGAATCCATCCGAGACGAAGGTCGAAGACGTGGTGCGTGAATGGACCCACGGCCATGGCGTGGACGCGGTGATCATCTGCGTGGGCAGCAAATCGAGCGGTCCGGCAGATCAGGCCATCGCCTGCCTGCGAGATCGCGGCGTGATGGTGATCACCGGCATTTACGATGCCGAACTGTCGTGGAAGACGGCCTACATGAAGGACATCCAGGTGCGCTACTCGCGCAGCTATGGTCCAGGCCGCTACGATCCGCAGTACGAATGGGGCGGGAAGGATTACCCCATCGGCTACGTCCGTTGGACGGAGAACCGGAACTTTGAGGCGTGTCTGGAGTTGATGCGCACTGGGCAGCTTGATTTGAAGCCGGTGACGACGCGGCGTGTGGGGTTTGAGAATGTCGTGGGCGTGTATGATGCGCTGAAAGGCGAGATCGGCGTGCTGATTCAGTACTGTAGTACCGGCTTTAGCCGGTCTGAGGACGCCACGCCTGATCTTCAGCCTGAGACTCCAGACCGCCTGAAGGCGGAACTACAGTGCGGCGTTGGGTTGCTCGATGTCATCGGGGCGGGAAACTTCGCGCGGACGATGCTCCTGCCGCACCTGAAAGGAAAAATCACACTCGGCACCATCGTCAACGCCACGGGTCTCAGCGCTCGGCATGTGAGGGAGAAGTTTGGCTTTGCAGCGGCCGAGACGGATGCGGCGCAGGTGTTCGAGAGCAGCGGCAACGCCGTGATGATCGGCACGCGGCATCATCTGCATGCGCCGCTGGTATTGAAGGCGCTGCAAAGCGGGAAACACACCTTTGTTGAGAAGCCGCTGTGCCTGACGCGCGAAGAACTGACGCAGATTGACGAAGCGATGACTTCCAGCACTGGCAGCGTGATGGTGGGTTTCAACCGCCGCTTTGCTCCGGCGACGGTGGCGATGATGCAAACGCTGCAAAACATCCCAGGGCCGAAGACTTTGGCGTTTCATGTGAACGCGGGCGTGCTGGCACCGGACCACTGGTATGCGAATGTGGATGAAAGCGGCGGGCGTGTGCTGGGCGAGGCCTGCCACTTCTTCGATTTCGCCTGTCATGTGCTCGGCCGGCCGGTGAAGGTGACGGCGCAGACGGTGGGCCGCCCGGTGGTGCCGGACTCGGTGACGGCTCAGGTGGAGTTTAGAGACGGCTCATCGGCGCAGATCATCTATTCGGCACAGGGAGACTCTGCGTTTCCAAAGGAGACCTTCCGAGTCTTCGGCACAGGTTTCGTGGCGGAGTGTGAGAACTTCCAGACGCTCACACTTTACCGAAACCGCAGGCGTATGGTGAAGAAGTTCGATAGCAAAGGACATGCGGAGGAGATGGCGGCATGGCTGGCGTTTGTGAAAGGTGAAACAGCGCATCCACTGCCCTATTCACAGGTCCGTCAGAGCATGGTGCTGACCTTTGCGGTGCTGGAAAGTCTGCGCGCGGGGTGTGGCATCGCAGTGTAATGGACTCTTGAGCCTTGGCAGGACGGCTGCTAAAAAGTCGTCATGTTGCCGCGTCTCACCTGGTATGCGCACCGTCTGCAGGCCATGAGCCTGGCGGAGGTGGGGGATCGTCTCCAGAAAATGGGTCGGCTGATGACGCAGGCGGGCTTTCTACGGCAGATTGCGGTCTGTGATCTTGGGCCCGTGAATGCCAAGGTGCCGCGGCTGCCCGATCGCGCAGTAGCTCCTTCTGCGCTGCGTGCCGAACTGGTCGTAGAAGCGCAAAAGCTACAACGCGGCGAGTGGCAGCTCTTTGGCTGGAAGGATGTGGAGGTGGGCGCGCCGCCGTGTTGGCACCGCGATGCAGCCTGCGGCGTGGTGATTGATCCTGATAAGTCGGCGCACCGGCTGGACTATCGTCAACTGCCGGACGGAGCGGATGCGCGCACGATCTGGGAGATCAACCGCTGGGCGGAGATGACACGGCTGGCGATGCATGGCTGGTTGAATGACGACGCCGACGCCATCCGCACCGCGCAACTGTGGTTGGAGGACTGGTGCGACCGGAATCCGCCTGGCAAGGGCATCAACTGGACGAGCGCGCTGGAGGCTGCGCTGCGGCTGATCAACTTTGCGTGGTTTGATGCGCTGGTGCTTGCCTGGGGTGGGGGTCAGGCCAGCAGCCTTGTGGAAAGACAGGCCGCTCTGGCGCGGCGGATCGTGCCGGTTCATGCGGCCTGGGTCTGGCGACATCTTTCTGCGGGTTCATCGGCGAACAACCATCTGCTGGGGGAGCTGGCGGCGCTGGTCGTGGCGGTATCGCGTTGGCCTGCTCTGGAAAAGGTGGCGTGCGCGGCGGACATCGCGTGGGAGAAACTCGGCACCGAGGTGCTGCGGCAGTTCGCGGAAGATGGAGGATCGCGCGAGCAGGCGCTGCATTATCATCAGTTCGGCTTTGAGCTGGCATGGCACGCAGTGCGGACAGTGGGGTGCAAGGCCGGGCCGGTGCGCGACCGCCTTATCGCGGCGGGGCGGTTTTTCCACGATCTCGCGCAGGGCGGGGAGCCGTGGGACTTCGGCGACAGCGACGATGCCCAGATCGTACCGATGACACAGCAACGCTCAGCGGCGTGTGCGGAATGGCTTCAATGGCTGGGCGGTGCAGAAGGGTCGCTGCATTATTGGTTGGGCGAAAGTCCGCTCACTCGTCGTTCCAGCCACCCTGCGTCTGCTGGGCATGACTGGCAGGTACAGCCTGAGAGTGGTATGGCGATATGTCATTCTGAGGGCTGGGTGGCGCGGCTAGATGCCTCACCCCTGGGCTTTGGGTGCCTGGCCGCGCATGGGCACTGCGATGCGCTGCATGTCTCGATCTGGGATGATGGCTTGGCTCTGCTGATTGACCCCGGCACAGGCGGCTATCACGGGCATAGGGAACTGCGCGCGGAACTGGCTGCCTGGGACGCGCACAATGGCCCGCAGCCTGCAGCGGGCTTTCAGACGCCGCAGCGGATCGGTGCGTTTTTGCAGACAGCGCATCATCCGGTGCCTGCATTGGTGGTGGAGGGTGCGGTGGCAGTAGCGATCTTCACGCATGAGGGACATGCCTTTCAGCGCCGCGTGCGGCTGCGGGACTGCATGGTGGAAATCAGTGATGCGGAGGACACGCGGCGGCCCTTTACTGTCCGCTGGTGTTTCGCGCCGGAGTGCCAGGTCAAACCAATCACGACAGGTGAGGCGACGGCATTTCGGATCACACGCGGATTGCGGGCCTGGGAGCTGGGCTTGGAGGCGGGGGATGCTGGAATTTTTCTGGACGAGGTGCGGGTCTCATCCGCCTATGGCCGCATTCAGACGAGCACGCGGCTGGTGGTGCAGGACGTGAGGACGGGCATGGTGACGCGGCTGCGCAGGCTGTAGTTTTCGTGCGGGCTACCACAGGGTGCGAGTAGAAATCTGGGCAAAAGCCTTCGAGAGAACGAAGTTGAGTTCCTCCAGCGTGGCCTGCTCCAACGCTGGGTCCAGGGCGGCAGGTGCGGTGGCCTCTAACACGATGCTGGCATGAGCATGTTGATCGCTCACTTCCGGCATGGATGTGCTAGGGCTCGGGGCGGATTCAAACAAGAGTGGCGTAGTGTCCGCTTTGGCAGTGATTGCAGCGGCGCGTGGGCTGGACTGCGACATCTCCAGCCCATTGATCTGTTCGTCGAGATCACGACAGGCTTTTTGTAAAGTGGCGCGCACTGTCAGCAGACGCTGCCGCAGGGTGGCGTGGCTCTCGACGGGTGCAGAGAGATGAGGAAAATGGGGCAGTGTCATGGCTAAGGGTGGATTATTTTGAAATTTAGACGGTAAATCCATAATTTTCAAAATTAATGTAGCGTTATGCGCAGGCATTTTTCAGCCATTTGATCGCACTTTGAATACCGGGTCACTGCGTGTGACTCCGCCTCGCAGCCGTGAAAAAGAGTGTCTGCCGAGAAGTCCACATAGAGTTTGGCTTGGCAGGGATCGTTTCAATCAGGCATTCTATACTGCAATGAACTCACCCATCTACTCGCCCTATCGCAACCTGCCGCCACTTGCTGGGCTGGCGAGCTTTGAGGAGGCCGCAAAGCCCGGCCTGGGCGTGGAGGAGAGTGTGGATCGGATCAAGCGCTACCACTTCGCCCTGAAACGGCTGATGCAAATCCTCCAGGCGCGGCTGACTACCGAACCGGTCTATGAGCTGAAGATGGTCTTCAGCCTGCACAGCCACTACTGCGCGGAGCACGCCACAGCGATGCGGGAACGAGTGGCGGAGATGCGCACACCGCCGCTGGGTCTGGAAAAAGTGCCGAACAGGCATCTGGACACTTTTTTTAATGAGATTCTAAACGCGCCGACGATGGAGGAGTTGGTCGCGGGAGTGTATGAGCATGCTTTCCCAGCGCTGCTACGCGGACTGCGCCGCCACATCGCGGAGACGAACCCGCTGAGCGACCACCCGAGCGTACGCCTCTGCCGGTTTGCCGCGCTGGAGATGGCGGAGGCGGTGGAATACGGCACGAAGGCAGTGGCAGTGCTGGTTTCCCCTGAGCTGCGTGCCGCCATGACTCCCTGGCTGGACTTGCTGGAGGCGCTGCTGGCTGCGGCGGGTGACCTGGATGGCTCGCAGCCCGCTGTTCCCTGCACCCTGCCCGCACAGCACAGCGCCACACCGCTGCCGTATGAGAAGGTGCCCCGGCGTGACGAACGCTTCCCGGACCCCTACAACATGGGCGTCCACGCGGAGGAGTTCCTCTATGACCCACGCTTCAGCAGCAGGGACAAGACGCTGATGATGTACTATAAGAGGCTGCGGGAGATTGATGTGCCGGAGATGATGGCCACGATCCTGACCGAAACGCCTAACAAACCCTGGGGCTACTACCGGGACATGACGCGCCAGCTTTGGGACGAAGCACGGCACGCGATGATGGGCGAGGTGGGCTTTGTAAAGCTGGGCATTGACTGGCCACAGCAGGTGATGGTGAACTTCACCTGGTCGCTCGGCCTTAACACGCAACTCCTGCCCTGGGAGCGGCACGCGGTGCTTTACTTCATCGAGCAAGGGCTGATGACAAAGACGGGCAAGCGCTTCGAGTGGGAGGTGGGCGCGGAATCGGGCGATCCGCTCAGCAAGCTCTTTCAGGACTACGACTGGGCCGATGAGGTGCTGCACGCGCGCATTGGCCGCGACTGGTATGTCAGCGCCTTTGGGGATCAAAAGGAAGCCATCGAGTTTGGCAGCGCCTGTTGGAGCAAGGTGCTGAGCAATTGGAGCGCCTGGCGCGATGAGGGCAAGACCAGGCACCGCAACTGGTGGCCCGAACTCTACACGAGCTTTTGCGAACGCCAGGGCATCCAGCCTGATCCGCAGGCATTGGAGTACGCGACGAGTTACGAGGCCACACGCGCCGATCTGGAAAAGCTGGCCGCGAGCGCGTAATGCTACAGAGAGCCAATCCGCAAGCAATCGCGGGGTGCGCCGCCAGCCCGACCAAACTTGGGCTTCATCATGAGTTATCTACGGCAAGGTCATTTGATGCGGCTCCTGGCCTCGTGGTCACGGCAACTCATGTGCGTGCTTCTTTATGCCAGCATCCTGCTCACGGGCTGCAAGCCTGCGGTGAAAGCCCCTGTGGCAGAGGTGTCTCTGCTGGAAGACGGACATGCTGCGTCATGGAAGCAGGCGGGCATCCCGGAGGAGGGACTGGTTTATGTGAAGGACGGGCTGCTGACGTTGGCGGCTGGCAGACCCATGACGGGGGCTACTTTCCCAGCGTGGCAGGCACCGGACTTTCCTGTCACGGATTATGCTCTCAGCTATGAAGCGCTACGGGTGGATGGGGATGATTTTTTTGGCACGGTGACCTTTCCGGTCGGCAGCCATGAGGCATACGCTTCGTTTGTGCTCGGCGGCTGGGGTGGGACGGTCACGGGCATCTCCAGCATTGACTTTGCGGATGCGAATGAGAACGCGACACGTGCGGAGATGCGTTTTGAAAAGGGGCGCTGGTACCGCGTGCGGATCGAGGTACGGCCTGATGACCTGCGTGCCTGGGTGGACGGGCGGCTGATGGTGAACGTCAGCATCAAGGGCAGAAAGGTCGGTCTGCGTCCCGGCTTCATTGACCACTGCGTGCCTTTTGGCTTTTCAACTTACGGCAGCACGGCTCAGGTGCGAAAGGTGGTGGTGGAGCGGCTTTAGCTCTTACCACAGGTCTATCGCCGCGTGGGTCTCTGGCCGGATGACCTCGGTGCTGTTGAGTGTCTGGGCGAAGCGGGCGCTAAACCATGCCTGCGAAGGCTCCTCGCCGTGGACCATTAGCAGCTTCTTCGGGCGCACCTTTTCGACATAGTTGGCGATGGCCTCACGCGTGGCATGGGCGCTGAGGTCAAAGCTGCCGATGCGCGCGTGCAAATCCACGGGGGGCAGGTTTTCGGCGAGCTTCACCTTCTCTCCTGGCTTCGCATTGCGCAGGCGCCAGCCGGGGGATTCGGGGTCCGTGTAGCCGACGAAGGCGACGGCGTTGCGCGGATTGTCAATGAAGCGCCAGGCGAACTGGTTCGAGGTCGTGCCCTCCGTCATCATGCCACTGGAGAGGGCATAGATGGCGCGGGGCTGGTACTCGAACTGACGGCGGCCACGCGGGCGGCGGCCGCCCTTGGGGGCGACGAGCATGTCCACATCCTCTAGCAGGCGGAAGCCGGGGTAGTTCCGCCGCGTCCGGGACGCATAGTGGTCGTAGAGCACGCTGATCTTTGTGCCCAGGCCGCCGATGAAGAGGGGCATCTGCGGGATCAGATCCTCCTGCCGCAGCTCATGCAGCATGAGCATGACCTCCTGCGTCTTCCCCAGGGCGAACACAGGGATGAGCACGGAGCCGTTGGCGTCGAAAGTATCGCGGATAAGTGCAGCCAGGCGCTCCTTTTCGCCACGGCGCGTGTAGCCTGTGGGGCGCGCATAGGTGCCGCGCGTGGTCTCGATGACGAGCACGTCAATGCCCTCGGTGGGGAAGTCCGCCGCCTGGGCGATGGTTTGGTGCTCGAAATTCACATCGCCCGTGTAAAAGAGGCTGCTGCCATTCTCCCGGACCATGATGCCAGCCGATCCGATGATGTGCCCAGCATCGTGAAAGCTGGCCTTCAGGTTCGTGCCCGGCAGATCGAAGGGGCGGACCAGCTCGCGGTAGCTGAATAGGGCGCGGTTATCATCCAGCTCGCGATGGGTGAAAAGCGGGTACTCCTGGATGCCCTCCTCCTCACGCTGGGCGGTCATCACGTTGACGGAGTTGTGCAGCATGGCGCTGGCTACCTCGCCGGTAGGCTCAGTCATCAGCACGGGCGTCTTTGGCTGCTTGCGCATCAGTACTGGCAGGGAGCCAATGTGGTCGTGGTGCGCGTGGCTAATGAGGATGGCGTCCGCGCTTTCATGCGGCAGGGGGCCGAAGTCGGGCAGGGCGTCAAAGCCGACCTCCTTGGGGTGCATCCCGGCATCAAGCACCACGCGGTGTTTGCCGGATTCGAGCAGGTAGCTGTTGGCACCGATCTCGCGGCGGCGGGTGAGGTTACGAAAACGCATGTATGTGGGGTCAGGAAAAAATGGCGGGGCAGAAGCTAGGGGCGTGCGGCAGATGCTCAAGAGGAAACTGGCAGACTCTCGGTCACCTCAACACAGTAATCGCGGATAACGCGCCGCGCCTGTTTCATTGTAAATACCGTCATGAGCAGCTCTGCGATGGCGCAGCAGGGCCACCGGCCTGGAGCAGGCGGGCTAAGAAACCACTGATGCGCGTCTTTCACCAAAGGCCATCCCCACCAGCGCACCCACGGCGATCAATGCCGCAGGGATTGTGGGCGGGCACCAGAGTAGGCTGGTTTGAAAGATTAGGAAGCTGGCCACCAGCGCGGCGAAGATGAGGCCCAGGCCAGCCCGCCAGGCACGGTCACGGCGCACGCGCAGCACGATCCCTAGCGCGCCGAGCGCTGCCAGCCCCCAGGCAAACCATTGCCCACCCTGCGACAGCACGCTTAGCCGTGGCAGGGACAGGATGTGCGCCAGCGCCTGGGCATAAAGACGTGCGAAACGCGGCACCTCTCCGGTTGCCTCGCTGTCCAGCCCTACAACCACGATCTTTGCTATTCCAAGCGCGGTCTTATCCTCGGCGTTGGTGCCATCAGTCAGGGTGCCAGACATAAGATTTAGGGCGTTCACTGTGGAAACCGCCGCCGCTGTGGGGACAGGTACCTCGCCAGTGGCCTCCAGCGGCACAAACAGCCCCTGGCTCAGGTACGCCCCGCCCCCCGGCCCTAGCCGAAGACGATGCAGGGCATACGGGGTCCGGCTTTGCAGCGCGAGCACCTGCGCCAGCACGGTAGGCAAGAGCGTGCCCCCTTCCTGCACGGCATAGGGCAGGTGCCATGAACCGCCGACGAGGACCGCGCCCAGTAACCCCAGTTCGCCCTGCGCGCGCAGGGTCATTTCCGGGGCGGTGATGAGCGCGGACAGGCCAGGGGCCAGTGTGGCATCCCCCACCACACGCTGAAAACGCGGCAGCGCCTCCTCCAGGCCACCCATGAAAACAGGCACCTCCGTCTTCTGCCCAGCAGCCAACTGCGCCTCCACACCCAGCACCACACTAGGGAAACGGGCCAGCGCCTCTGCCACTGCCGGGATGAAGTCTGGCGCGGGCCTACCCCAGTTCAGCGGCGTGGTCACCACCAGCACGGCGGGATCATAGGGCTGCAGCCCCTTCAGCACTGTCTGCCAGTCCAGCGGCGGCGGCGGCCAGGCGGCGTACTCGGCGCGGTCCTCCTCGCGCATCGGCACCAGCACCACTTCAGGCACGGCTTTCGGGTCCGGTTGTGTCAAACGTTCACGTGCATTCGCCACCAAAAAGTCGAGAAACATGTCATCCACCTGCTGGAACTTGCCCGCCCGCTGCTCACGATCCAGGTACCAGATCGTGGCGAACAGGCAGGGAATGAGGAGCATCAGACGAATCCGCAACATGCTCCAAGTCTGCCGCGCCACGCGCCCAGACGCCAGGACAAACCTACGCAGTCAGCGCACCTTCACAGCGTGTTCACCGCCACCCCGCCATCTACCACGATGGCCTCGCCCGTGATGTAGCTGCCCGCTTCACTCGCCAGCAGCAGGGCAGGTCCGGCAAGCTCGCGCGGCGCGGCCCAGCGCTTCAGCGCCGTGCGGTCGGCGAAGTACTGCTTCTCCTCCGCGCTCAGCAGTTTGCCGGGCATGTCGGTGAGAAAGGGGCCTGGGCAGAGGCAGTTCACTGTGATGCCATGCGGCCCGAGATCCAGAGCGCTGGCCCGCGCCAGGCCGATGAGCGCCGCCTTGCACGCGCAATAGACATTCCTTTTCAAACGCCCGCCCACGCCGAGCACGGAGCTGATGTGGATCACGCGGCCCCATTGGCGCGCCTTCATGCCGGGCACCAGGGCGCGGGTCAGCGCCATCACGCTGGTCAGGTCCACTTCCACATTGCGGTCCCACACCTCGTCCGTGATCTCATCAATGGCCTGCGGGTTGTTGATGCCCGCGTTGTTCACCAAAATGTCCACCTTGCCCATCCGTTTCTCTGCCTCAGCGGCCAGCTCCCTTACTTGCGCGCGGTCGGCCATGTCGGCGACCATCCACTCCACCTTCACGGTCAAACCCGCGCCGATCTCCGCAGCGGCGGCCTTCAGCTCCTCCGCACTCCGGCTGCTGATGAGGACATCCGCGCCGGCCTCCGCAAAAACGCGCGCCATCGCCTTACCGAGTCCCTTGCTGCCGCCGGTGACGAGCGCTGCCTTACCGCTGAGATCGAAGAGTGGATGGATCATGGCAGCCGGTTTAGCACCAGAGCACCGCGCTGGAAAGAAAAACTCCCGTGCGTAGCGGACCGGACCGCCGCAGTCCACTGCGGCGAGTGTTTTGTCTGCCTCTTCTCGTCCTCGTCCTCGTCCTCGAAAGCGTGCCCCAATGTAGTGCTGGGCTTCAGCCCGCAAGAGGCACCTTCACGGGCTGAAGCCCATGACGGCATTCGAAGTCGAATCCACCGTGTCTGAGGCCCAATCTTCCGCATCGGAAGCCCGATCTTGAGGATTCAGCTTCCGAACCACTGGTCGGAACTATCAATCTTGAGAATTTGAAGCTGAATCCTCTGGTTCTGGAGCTGAATCCACAGGATATGGAGCCGAAACTACAGGATCGGAAGCCGCAGGTTCAATCGCCGGAGCCACAACCTCAACACTCGAAGCCGGATCTTGCCAAGGCGGGGCCATTTCTGGTAAATTCGGTTTCGATGTGCCCGAAGCCGCCAGCGCCGCGCAAGCCTGCCGACACCAGTCCCCGCGGGTTTCCTGGCACTTTTGGCTTGGCGGTGAAAAAGATTTTCCTTCTCAGACTCCGGCTTGGGTGGAGAAGGCCATGCCCTGCCCGCCTGCCCGCCTGCCCCGAGCCGCGAGTCCTTGACGCTGAGGAATCTGATCTCCAGCCCATGTGCCGGATTATTTGCACTTCCCTGAGTTTTTTCTCTCTCCACGCTGCGAGGCATGGGATAAGCGCGGCGCTTTTTCTCGTGTGTGCTGATTTCTCATGAATCACTCTCACGAAGACAGGCCCATCGCCAAGAAGTCAGACTCCCGCAGACACTCTATGAAGACACGCTCCCGCTCCACTGCCACCCTCCGTGGTCTCCTCGCTGCTCTGCTCACCCTCAGCAGCCTGCCCGGTGCCCACGCTGCCGATTCCGCCGTGCAGGAGCCGAAGACCATCCCCTTTGACCAGCTCGGCACGGAGGCGCAAAAGCAATACAAGGGCGATGGCATCGGCATCACGCTCACGGCAGGCGGGGCGCGGCTGCGGGCCATCATGCAGCGGCTGGAGGGCGAGGCAACCGCCGAGGGGCTGTGGCTTTCCTCCACCGCGGAGGAGGACGCCGGGCGGGTGAACCGCTTCCGCGTGCGGGCGGTGGAAATGGGTCGCCTGGGTCGCATGAGTCCCCTCGGTCTCACGGGAGTGGTGCAGGCCAGCACGGACACCGCCGTGTGGCTACGCCCCGGTTTGGCGGAAGAATATACCGTGAGCAGCGAGGGCGTGCGGCAGGATTTCGTGGTGGCGGCGCGGCCTGCGGGCACGGGGGCGCTGGCGGTGGAACTGGAAGTCGCGGGCGCCTGGGCGCAGGAGGCGGCATACGGGGCCACGCTCACGCTCGCTGCCACCGGGCGTGCGCTGGCTTACCACCGCCTGCGCGTGAGTGATGCCACCGGGCGCGAGCTGGCCGCCCGGCTGGAAGTGCCCGCCACGGACCGCCTGCGCGTGGTGGTGGAGGATGCGGGCGCAGTCTATCCCGTGCGGATCGACCCGACCTTCAGCGACGCGGATTGGGTCAGCCTGAACCCCGGCATCCCGGGGGCCAATAGTACGGTGCGGGCGATGGTCGTGGACGGCAGCGGCAATCTCTATGTCGGCGGCGACTTCCCCCTCATCGGCACGGTGGTGGCCAACCGCATCGCCAAATGGAACGGTAGCGCGTGGTCGGCCCTCGGCTCGGGAGTAGCGGGCGGCAGCTTCCCCTCTGTCTATGCGCTGGCGGTGATCGGCAGCGACCTCTACGCCGGAGGCAGATTCACCAAGGCGGGCGGCGTGAATATCGGCTACGGCATCGCCAAATGGAACGGCAGCGCGTGGTCGGCCCTCGGCACTGGGATGGACCACCAAGTCAATGCGCTGGCGGTGATCGGCAGCGACCTCTACGCCGGAGGCAACTTCGACACGGCGGGCGGCACGTCGGCCAACTACATTGCTAAATGGAACGGCAGCGCGTGGTCGGCCCTCGGCACGGGGATGAACGGCGGCGTCGGTGCGCTGGCGGTGATCGGCAGCGACCTCTACGCCGGAGGCGGCTTCACCACGGCGGGCGGCACGTCGGCCAACTACATCGCCAAATGGAACGGCAGCGCGTGGTCGGCCCTCGGCACGGGGATGTACGGCGGCGTCGGGGCGCTGGCCTTCGGCAGCACCGGCCACCTTTATCTCGGCGGGTCCTTCATCTTCGCGGGCACCACGCTCTCGCCCTTCATCGCCCAGGCGAACCTGATTTCGGCCACGCCAGACATCGCCGTGACGCAGGCCGGCCCGGTGGCCGATGGCGGCAGCGTGGCCTTCGGCACGCAGACCGTGGGCAGCAGCGGCACGCCGCTCACCTTCACCATCACCAACCCCGGCACTGCGGACCTGACCACGCTGGCGGTGACGGGCGGCACGGGCGAGTTCGCCGTGAGCGCGCTGAGCACGACGACGGTCACGCCTGGTGGCCCCGGCGCGACCTTCACCGTCACCTTCACCCCCAGCGCGACCGGCCCACGCACCGCCACGCTTCAGATCACCAGCAATGTGACCGGGACGAAGAACCCGTATGCCATCGTGCTGAACGGGACGGGGCAGAGCGTCTTCACGGCGTGGGCGGTGGCCAACGGAGTCGCCAATGACCCGGTGGGGCTGGGCGTGAACCGCCTCAAGAACCTATTGAACTTAGCCTTTGGCGTGAACCCGGTGACGGGTGGCCCCGGTGCTCTCGTTTACACCGGCACCTTCGCCGGCAACGGAGCGATCACGGCCACCGGCCAGCCGATGACGATGTCTGAGACTGTCGCCAACAGCGTCGAACACCGGGCCGTTTTCGTCCGCCGCAAAGACTACCTCGCCGCTGGTCTCACCTACACCGTCCAGTTCAGCGCCAGCCTGAGCAACTGGCAGGACAGCACTGTCGTGCCCACCGTGCTGGCCGATGACGGCAGCCACCAGATCGTGAGCGTGCCGTATCCCGCCCTCATCGCGGGGGAGCCAGCGCGGTTCTTCCGCATCAGCGTGAGCCTCGCACCATGAGCCATCACCACTGGCCGCTGAATACAATGACTCAGTCTGGTGCTCCGGCGGCGTGGACGACGCTCTATCAGTTCGGCGGTGCCCCGGCTCTAAGCGCCAGTGGTGCCAGTGCTTACAGCAGCGTCAGCCGCCACCCGGATGGCACGCTGCATCACGCCATGCTGGCCGCTCATCGTAGCGGAACCGCGTGAGCGTTCCGTGGTTTGGGGCGCGTGTGGGGAAGAAGGGGTACCCTCAAAGAGCGGAAGGCTCACGCCATCCGCTACACCTCGTGTCCAAGCATGGCTTGACTCACCTGCCCGGCTTGCTTGGATGATCGGCCCCTCACATGGAACTGACCGCCATCGTCGAAAGCCTTCTCTTTGCCACCCAGGAGCCTCTGCCCCTGACGCAGATGGTCACGGCGGTGAAGGACACGGCCAGGGACATCAAAGAGTCTGCCAGCGAGACCGGTGCTGTGCCGGAATGGATCGAGCCGCTGCTGACCGTGGACGAGCTGACGATCCGCACGGCCATTGATGAGCTGGTGGCCCATTATGAGAAGGACGGCCGCGCCTTCACCATCGTCGAGCGCAGCCACGGCTGGCGGCTGTGTGCCAAACTGGACTACGCCGAGTGGTGCCGCGCCCTGTTCCCTGGGAAGAAAGTCC
>Ga0247834_1000834_pt1 | contig 56596 bp, 64 predicted proteins | sample LaCruzMarch2015__8_FD_187118 | JGI IMG/M metagenome (GOLD analysis project Ga0247834, IMG submission 187118) | Freshwater microbial communities from meromictic Lake La Cruz, Castile-La Mancha, Spain - LaCruzMarch2015_12m | ecosystem: Environmental > Aquatic > Freshwater > Lake | place: Spain...
CCCCGTTGACTGCACTACCAGTGGCATTTAATATAATTGTGTTAGCAGGTTGATTTGTATTGCCAGCAGCTGCACCAATTGCTACTGAGTTCGCACCTTGCGAGGTAACACCTACATTAACACCAACGGCCACAGCATTGGCGCCTTGATTTGTTACTCCGGCATTGCCACCGATCGCCACAGCACCACTACCTTGTGAAGTTTGTCCAGCAATGACTCCAATAGCAACTGAATTGGCGCCCTGTGAAGTTTGTCCAGCTAACCTTCCTATAGCTACCGCTTGACTTTGTTGATCCGTTGCTCCAGCATTCTCACCTAGTGCTATTGTAGTTTCTGCTGTTCTCAATGTTGTGGCTTCTATGTTACCATAGACAGTGAATGAGTTGCCATCTATGATCTGTGTGGAATCATCAGCGAACACTGATCCTTTCAAAATGCCAGTGACATTACCAACCACGCTACCAGTAAATGTTCCCGAAACCACTGCTGCTGGAATGATACCGCTGACAGCATCTACCAACAGTGTGCTGTCATCTGCGAACACTGATCCTCGCAGATCAAACACAGGGTTCACAGTTATAGTAAGAGTATCTGTAGCTGAATTTTTAGCTAATGTAATACCCTGTCCTGACACTATTCTAAACACACCTGCGGTACTGTCAGCTATCAGTCTATCTCCTGAATCACTGTTTACTTCGATCTGTTGAAAAGCTGGCTGTGCCGGAGCAGTATTGGTGATAGTTACGATACCAGTGGTTATATCAGTTGATACTGCCAAAGAGCCAGATCCCGCCTGCACATCTATAACACCAGTATTGGTTATTCTTAGATTATCACCGGTACCAGCAGTGATGTTGATACCGGCTCCTGTTGCTCTACCTACAGGCAATCCAGTGACATTTTGTAGACTGCGTACCCCAGCATTGGTTATTGTGACTACCCCACTAGCTGTGGCAGCAGTGATGCCTAAGCCAGCTGTTACACTCAGTATGCCTGTGTTTGAGATAGTGATTGAATCTGCACCTGAGCTTACCAGCATGCTAACACCACTGCCACTAATCAAGTTCAAGGTGTCACCGAATGTGGTGGCTTCTACACTATTAGCATTATCGACCTGTATGCTTTTGAAAAAAGTTTTTTCTGGATCTATGATCAAACTAGAGCCAACACCAGTTAACGGATTTCCTCCTACTGTGGATCCAGCCGGTAGATTAACAGTTCCTGCTACTCCTTTGATCTGTGCCGCTCCGGCCCATACACCGTTAAACAGATCAGCATCAGTATATTCTCCAACAAACACTCCTTTCCATCTATGAGTGATATCTCCAAGATCCCGTAGATTATCAATTGTGGGTTTTACACTGGTATCTAGACTGGTAAAATCTATCGGAGTTAAAGCAGATCCTCCACCAACGGTGGCCACTATGATATCAAAATTTTCATTGATCTGGGTAAAGGCATCATTAACATCACTCCATAACAAAGGAGGAGCTCCCGGTGATATGTTGTTATTAAATGCAGTAGCAGTGATCAAACTGCTGCCATCTGAAACCACAGTCTGTGATAAATTCACAGTCCATGTGCTGCCCGATCCAGAAACGATAAAAGTACCTTGTAATATTCCAGTACCATAGAGTGCGTTCCCTACTGTGATCGTGCCTGACACCACCGAAGTTACAGTAAGAGTAGTTCCTGTGATAGATCCTAAAAATGTTGCTGCCATTATGTTCTCCCTACTGCTATTTCGACCAATCCAATATGATCTGAATCATAGTCTTTGATTGCTTTGCCTACCACGGTACCTACTCGGATATCTCCGCTAGCAGCCACAGCCACTCCGGGAATACCTGAAGTTATCAATATGTCACCTTTGCGGATCTTGCCCACTACCTTGCAGGGCACACGTCCTTGTAAGGCTATGAGATTTTTCAATCCCGGACAGGCTTCATACATGGTATAAGCCGCAGTGTTTGAAACTACCCCAGCTACTCTTGTATCGCCTTTTGTGTCTGTGGTGGTGACTTCTTTGTCACCACCAAACACTAACACTGTGCCCACTTCATAGTCTCGATCACCTTCATAGTTTTCTGCCAAGTCTGCTGCATATGTAGCCTGCATTCTTGATACCCCAGATAACGACCACTGTCCGATAATAGTGCCTGCTGATGTATTACCGCCTGCAGTGAGGGTGGTGGCCGCCACGCTGCTGCAAGTGATCGGAGCTAGAGCGCCGCCGCTCTGAGTTTTAAACTCATGAAAATTGTTCCAGTATTGAGTTTTCTTGTCAGCAGATACACTGCTGTCATTAATAAACATAGCAGCATTAGACGTCCAGCCGTAGTAGCCTACGTATCCGATAAATCCTGCGCCAACACCTTTTACAGCTAATTTGGTATCTCCAACGGTGCCTGGACCAACATAAAGCTCCCGTATAGATACGTTCCTACCACCGAAATCACCATTTACGTCTCTAGCGATCAGTTCAGAAACTCCTACAGCAGTAGGTAACCCTGCACTGGAGTTTATAATACTGTAGTCAACGTCTGCTACATTGCTGACACCACTGATACGTTTCAAGAAACCTGCACTGCTATATTGTGATTTCTTTATGCCTAATCCTTCATCTATAACAGTACTAAATGCCACGGCACTTGGAGTAGCAGAAACTATTGTTGAATTGCCCACTAGGGTATCTGGAGCCATTGCTGCCAACTTACTGATTTGGATAGCAGCAGTGGCACTTACATCTGCGTTGACTATGCTGCTAGCTAGATTCAATTTACTATAGGCAATAGCAGCAGTAGCACTTACATCTGCGTTGACTATACTGCTAGCTAGATTCAATTTACTGTAGCTAACAGCGGCAGCAGCATTTATATCTGCGTCAATGATCGAGCCAGCTACAATCTGCGCATTGACTGTATTCAATGTAGAATCAACACCAGTAGCAAGATCGAAAGTAATGTCTCCAGTGACTCTTGCGTTTAATATATCGTTGCCAACTCCCGTGAACAGTAAGACATCTGCCGCCTGAATATTATTCAGCGAAATGCCCTGTATGTTATCTAAAGTCAGACTTTGTAAGTTAACTGCATCACCACCTGACACAGGATCGTCTAGATTAATAATTCTGTTGTTGCCTAGATTCATAGCAGCCTTCATGGCTAACACACCATTTAATGCCATGAACCCACCAATATTGGCAGGAATAAGTGTTGACAGATCACCAATTCCGGAACCGTCTGCAAGTGTGCCCAGTCTACGTTGAACATGTAGTGCAACAGCATTTTCTGTTGGCACTGTGTCAGTTCTCAGTGCAGCCATGCTGGATTCAATCGAGAATTCCGAAACAGTAACTCCTCGTTTGAACCCAATACCGTCTAGATTACTCAGAGCTATCTGCGCTGCAAAGGTCACGGTACCTGTGCCTTGATCCACCTTGAAGAATGGACCCACTTTGAAATTACCAAATTGATCAGTGGTTACATAAAATACTCTGCCTACGTCACGTTCTAGTACTTCAGTAGATTCATCAGCAGGGTTTACAGGACCTCCGAAAATCTCGTTAGGGTAATTGGTATCAGCATATGATCCTGTACCAATTTCCAGCAGGTCGTGCCCAGTAACACGAGTCAGTGCAATACGAATAGTAAGTGTACCCTGTGCTCCGTTAGATCTCGGAGGTACGGCAGATCGTATGGTGTACATACCTTCGTATGAAATGATACTGGCAACCAATGGTCTGTTTAAGGTTATTCTGCCATAGGGTTGATTGGTTACTGCTTCTGGTTCATACAAGGTAATTACATATTCCTCACCTAGATATATGAATCTGCTGTTGTTAACTCTGGATGTGTCGCTGGGACCTACTGCCACGACTGCAAAGTTGGAATCGCCCGCACGTCCAGATACCAATCCTACTCGAGCATCCACAAATGATCCACCGGTAACTGTTTGTGCAGTTCCGCCTGGAATTTCACTTAGCTGAAAAGCAGTCGCAGTCAATCCCGGTGCAATAACATGATAATGAATATTTTTACTCAGTCCAGCTGGCAGATCTATTGCAGAAGTTGATGTAGTGAATTTAATCACATTACCAACACTAAATCCGTGTGCTGCTGTAGTGTTGATCAATGCAGTTCCTGATGTGTTTATTGAAGAAACTTCAGTGCCAGTCGGCGCTGCGCCGATAAACTCACCGGGTTGACGTATTGATAAATCTACGTAATCATAATTTTCTCGAAGATCGGTCTTGGTTAATCCTACCATGGCATAACTATGAACGCCACTGCCAGCTGTGCCCGTGTTAATTACATTGCCGTTTTTAGTTAACGATATTGAAAATTGGGTATCAGTTAGACCAGTACTAACAACATAATAGGTCTCTGGGGTGATAAGACCCAGAGGTAATGTGCCTGTGGTAGTAATTGTTATGGTGTAATTTTCTAACAGTTTGTGGGTCTTGATGCCTTTGATAGTTAATGCAGTACCATCAACTAGAGTAAACACACTGCCACCTAATGTGGCACTTACAGTAAATTGATTATATTCAGGAACACTTATAATAAAGTAAGTGGTACCGCTGATAAAGTTGTTGGCCGTTGAAGTTGGTATAAACTTATCACCAATTTTTAGTTTATGATTCTGTGATGTTGTACAAACGTTTGTGGCGATATCAGTAACAGTTGCCAAGACCTGCAACACAGCTGGAGAGGCATTACTAATAACAACTTCATATGGACCATTGAGGTCTGTATATGCTATAAATTCCAAAACACGATAGACAGTGTTGGCAGTTTCACGTAGTTTCAGACCAGTCGATGGTCTTACAGCTACATCTTCAAGACTACCAGTTAATATAATCTGAGCCTTAGATCTCAGAGTCATCACAGTGTTATCGGGAACTACAGCTTCAAGGCCACCAGTTTGTGTAGTTACACCTTCCCCAAGATTTAGTCTTACTACTCCGGATGGATAGGTCTCTGATGTAGTGACAGCGGTGATAGGATATCGAAATACAGTAGGAAGTCCAGCAATTACATGTATAATTTCTAATTCACTAGAGTTTAATGGTATGTAGTCGTAGCCATCTACATAGATAAACAATCCGTTCGCGGTATTAGCGAATCCCGCACTAGGAAAAAAGCATCGAACTTTCTGTGCAAGATCTTCAAAAACATCCGTAGGAGTTGGAATTTCTAAAGGATCAGCACCTTCTGCTACCAAGGCATAGATACCGTGAGCACTAGAGCCTGCGACTGAGCGTATCTGTCCACCGTTGATAGAATAATATGATGTATAACAGTAATAAGTGAATATAGACACAGCTTCGATCAAACCACCATTTGTGGTTACTATTCCATAGCCCATATCGTTGATCTGTGTGTAGTCGTTGCCCAGCATGGATCTATTACCAGGCATTAGCAATTCATAGGTTCTTTGATAGCTGATAGTACCAGATCCGGGTGCAGTCACATTAACCGCAGTGATTGAGCCAAAGGTGCCTGTGATCTTGAAAGTGTTGTTACTTAATCCATCTGCCAGCACATAGTATTCTATACCAGCTGAGATTCCTGTGGGCAAAGATACTGTGCTGGAAAATTGTAGTATAGCACCAGCCTGTAATCTATGATCTACTCTCGTAACCACAGCAGGAGACGCTGTGCTAATGGTACAGGTCTGAGAACCAGCAGTAACCAAGAAAGGCGAGCCATCGTCGACCACAAAAGTGGCTGAGCTGCCTGTTGTTGAATATACATAGTCTCGAACATAGTTTACTCTGAACACTGTGTCGTTGACCAAGAAACTGGCGGGCAGTTGAGGTAATCGATCCAGTCCGGTAACATTTAGTCTAGTACCTGTGACAATATCTACACCAGTTGTAGTAGAGGCATGTTTGAATTGAAGGTTGCCTACGAATCCATCTACAAACATACCACCGGCAAATGTTTGAGCATTTATGCTCTTTGAGAATGATGCGCATTCTTGAGCATATGGAGATTTAGCTAGTATCTGTCCAGCAGGATCAAGGGTTAACATGAACCCGCCGTGACCCTGTGCTGTAATAGCCTGCCAGCGCACCGCATCATTGGCTAGGAACACATCTAGTTGATCATTTTCTTTGGGATAGTTTACGCTACCGCTACCATCCATGACATCTTTTAGTGCTGCAATCAATGCGCTAACCACTGTGATCGATCCTGGTTCTGGGGAATAGGCAAGATCGATTATCTGCAGATATGCTGTTTGACTGGGAACAACAGCAGCATTAGATAGAACATTACCTATCAAGAAGTCCAATCTAGTAATTGCCGCAAGTGTCTGTGACAATTGTGCGCCAATTGCGATCAGTCCGCTGGCACTTTGATAGTATTTCAATCCCGCAGATATAGTTCGATTATATTCACTGTATCTAAGATCAAAAGTCAAGGCATCAATTATCAATCCAAGATCACGTTTACACAGTAGAGAATTATAAACGAATGTGCTGGTAAATGGTGCTATATTAGCTGATATCTGAGTATCAATCCATGCTATAACTTCATTCTGTAAAAACTCTCTGTTAAGATCAATCAACTCCGCGGCTGCACGATATCCGCCTTTGTTATCAACCTTGGGATATACTGGCTGAGAACTGTTCTGTAGATAGTGATAGCCATAGAGATTACTAGCCACAGTCAACCCATCTATGGTTATGTCTCTACGGAATTTGTTAAAAGCCCATGGGCTGGAACTGGTGCCTACTCTAGGTCTGATGATACAGCGTCTAAACTCATCTCCGACTATGGAAGTATTCTGAGGAACTTTTAATGGATAGTTTTCTTCGTAGATTCCGCTTTCTAAATTAATGGTAATGTGTATACGTTTACTAACGTCACCAAAGGAAATATTTTCTCCTAATTCAAAATTACCATATTTGATATCAACATCAAATATTTCGTTACCTGAACTATCTAGAGCTCCTGAATGAGCCAATATCTGGGCCAAGGCCCCTGATGTTTCTCCAAACAAATACAGTCCTTCACGAATGTCTCTACCACGCAACGCCTCAGCAGTGTTGGTTAACACATCTCCGGTCGAATCAGTTCGATATCCATCGGTTCGAATTAGAAATCTTGGAAGATTTACCAACAGAGAGGGTATCGAAGTAAATCCTGTGCCACCGTCAGTGATAGATATATTAGTAATCACTCCAGCAGTAACCACCGCGAATCCAAAGGCTCCCACGCCTCCACCACCTGTAGCCCTAACGCTAACCAACCCATAACCTGTACCACCAGAAGTTATTGCGACTGAACTTACCTTGTAAGTGATATTAAATGACGCAAGAACTCCAATAGGACCTACACCAACAGGTGCCGCAGAAGTAGTAATAGTTGTGGCCACTGCAGTGGCACCGGGTAATGTAGCGTACCCACCTGCAGAAATGATTCTAAATGTAGATATACCTCCCGGTGTTGTAATTGTAGTCAACACTTCTATTGTAGCTATGCTAGTTCCAGCGCCGCCGACTAGGCTTAATATATCTCCTGGATAGTAATTGACTCCGATGCTGTTTAAGGTCAATGTGCTTACAGCCATTCTCAGGGTACCTGCAAACCCACTACCAGAACTAGGAGCAGCATTATCCTTATCTATCAAGGTACACTTAGAAACACCGTTATTGTATGTTAGTACTTTTCTGTAAGGACCGATTTCTTCACGTGCTTCTAATACCAATTCTTCTGCACGTTTCAGTGCAGCTTCTAGGGTCCTATAGGCATAGGCGAGAGCACGTCCCTGCAGAGCCTTTGAGGTTCCTGGTCTGTCGTCACTGCCGCTCAACGCCACATATAAATTTGATACACTGCCAAATGCCGAAGAATCTACATATTGTTTAGTTGCTGCGATTAATCCACCATATGTAACATCATCATCAGGTTCAGGACTACGCGACAGAACTAATGGTCCACTCATGGTGCCAAATGATCCGTCTACTAGACCTGTTTCGGGGTTGATGGCTGAGGTGCCTGCACGAGCTATCTTGGAATCTGTATAGGCTTTATTGACTAATTCATGTTTGAAGATCGGAGTTAACGGTGATATTGTTGTTCCAGCATCTATGATTCTATACTGATTGCCGCCTGATCGCAGAGACAGATTTCCACCAAGCTGTGGAGCAGTGTCGCCTACTATTGCTGAGAAATCCGAACTTAAAATAATTTCATTTGGGTTAGAGGCAAAGTCTAGACTAATACCTATTCCTGGAGATAGTTTTTTAAAAGCAAGTCCAGTTTCAGTGCTGTTTACTACTACAAATTCATTTTCTTGTCCTACATAAGTAGAGGGTGTATCATCTAAACCAATAAAGGTAAGATTTTCACCTAGTCCAAGCGAACTGTAGAGTTCACGAAAGTTGTCGTTGACCTTGCGGAACGAATCTCTTATGCTATCACCAGTGCCATCATTGCCGATAGCACCAATATCAATTGTCTTTCTTGCCATAGTTTTTCCTAGGATTAGCAGTTGCTGAGTGTATTTAGCCCAAAGTTTTATAAGCCTAATGTAAATACACGATGTTCATCAAAACAGAAATCCAACAGAATCATTATATTAGACTCAGTAAACTAGGACATCGGCATGAATACGTGAGAAACAAAATAGCAGTGATTTTGAGATGTGACAGCTGCGATAGAGAATTTGTTCGAGATCTCAAACACATAGATAAGAAGCGTCTCAGCAACAATTATTTTCATTGTTGCAGCGAATGTGACGCTAAAAGATTTGCTCAGAGAATAGGAGTAGAGCAGAAAATGATCTGGGATATGCCCGCAAGCACTACCTTGCCCGTAGGCAAGTACTAAATATTAATCCAAGGAGAATTCATATGTTAGGATTATTGAAGAAAATGTTTGGGATCAAACCAGCAGAATCTGCTGCAGAAACTGTTGCAGAAGCACCTTATAAGGTAGAATCGTCGGTGGTTAGTTCGGCAGAAACTGTGCAAACACAGGTTCCTAACGAAACTACTGCTACAAAGGCCAAGGTACAATCAGCAACACCTGCAAAGCCAAAAGCAGGCAAACCGGTTGTTGCAAAAGCCCCATCAGCTCCCAAAAAGCCTCGTGCTACTAAAATAAAATAATTAATCGAATCGTTTCAATTGTTCGAGATACTGGGTGTATTCGCCCAGTATCTTTTCTTTTTTCTTTTCGATAGATTCAGAGGTTGGAAGTAATTCCAATTCTTCTAGTTTTTCTCTCTGAGTTTCAATTCTAAATATTAGTTGCTCTCGAGATAGCTTCTGGCTTGATTGTACAGTTCCATGCTGGCGAGATTTTTTCCCTTGCTCTCGCACATGATGTCGAACTGGTTTAGAAAAGTTATTGCCCATTCGTTTGTTTTTTGATTCCAATAAAATCCACTGTGTGCTCTCAGTTTTTGTTTCTTGTAGCCCTGTGTTAAGAGGGTCGAAAGATCGGGACGGATGTGTCCGGGATGGTCAATAAGGCAGTCTTCCCGTGAAACACTATAATGTATAACAGGACGAACACCACGCCAGCTATCAATAATCCTTTTAACACGGTCGTCATTTGCTTCAATATATTCTCCTGAGTTAATCCAATGATGGTGAATGTCTAGTACTAAGGCACAGTCTTTGGCTAGTTCTAAACTATGATCAATGCCCCAGGTCATTTCGTCGTTTTCAATAGTTAGACAGTTACGAGCTTCGGGAGTCATCCGTGCCAAAGCACTACGGATACCGCTGGGACCTTGTCGACCTCCAATATGTACATTAATTTTAAAATCTTGGAAAGTTTTGCCATAGCCCATCCAGCGAGCCATGTCCACATGATATTCAAATTCTTCTATTGATCGATTTACAATATCCGGATTAACGCTAGCCAACACAGTGAACTGACCAGGATGAAAACTAAGCCGAACACGATTCTCACGGGCCAGTTGACCCACTCGGCAAAAATTTCTTTCGGCATAGTCCCTAACATCGGGCTGCCGCCAAAACCACTTCCAACTAGGCTCAGTGTATACAGGCAGTATATCACTTGAGAGTCGTACCATTCTAAGATCTTCATCCAGCGTTCCTACCCTTGCTACCAATTTGTAGCAGGCTTCTATATTTCGTTTCATCAAATCCCAAAGTCGCTGTTCTGCTTCTTGAGGATGTTCACGCAACCATCTAACTGTGGTAGCGCCTGTATTTAAGTCACGGTCTTTGGCATTAATCTTCATGCCATTGACTTCTTCAGGATCATTGATCCATTTGCAGGCAAAGCCTAGACGTCCGTGTGTAGTGTTCATACTACTAGTATAACATCATCACTGCCAGTTGTCAACTACAAACTTATCTTGGATTACACAGGGATTTGGATCACCGTGAAACACAGCTACTGAACATGCTGGATCCAAGATAACATCATGGCGCACTGTGGCAAATGTGCGTTTACCATTGTTCATGGTAAGTTCACCACGATTTCGTATTTCCCATTTATAACTCATGATCCATTCTTTGGGCCAAAATTTGATAGAACTCTGACACAGTTTCCAAATCCAATCTTGATCTCCCTGCAGTCGCTGGGCGTCTCTGGGATTGAGTTGGAACTGAGTCCATATATGACTCTGCGTGCCGTGGTCCCAAGCCATCACAGAGCTATTGAGATATCGCCAAGATGCGTAAAATTTTCTATTGAAATCATGTATGCCCATAAACTGCCCTGGCATGTAGACTGCGAGTTTGTCTATGTTGGCATGGATAACCACATCCAGATCAAAATATAACACCCGGCCTCTCAGTGGTAGATTGGGATCAAACATATGAACTTTGTGCCACCAACCTCTGGGATAATTGGCATTGGGTTGCACAATACTGCGAACACCTTCTATAGGATGTTGATCATCTGTAAGACACACCAGTTCATAAGGCACTGTGATATGCCTTGAGATCATGTTGCGTAATCTTTCTACATATTCACGGCCATACTTGTTGCCAAATCTCACACATAGAATAGTGATTTTGGTATTGGGATCGAGATTGGCAACTATAGCTGCATATTGATGTGCAGCTTTGGCAGCTTTGGCTTCTCGTTTGATTCTTTTACGTTCTTCTTTTGACAATTCCATCTATAGCAACCAAGTCTTCTAATAGCTGTTTCAACTGATTCAATGGAATCATATTGGGTCCATCTGACGGAGCTGTATCGGGATCTTCGTGTGTTTCTACGAACACTGCTGCGATGCAACCTGTGGCTACAGCAGCTCTCGCCAGGTACGGGACCATGGTCCTATCTCCTCCTGATCGTTGGCCCAGCCCTCCAGGCTGCTGAACACTATGAGTGGCATCAAAGACCACTGGATAGCCGGTGCCAGCCATAATGGGTAAGCTACGCATATCCACAACAAGATTATTATATCCATGAGTATATCCTCTTTCACACAACATGATACGTTCGTTGCCAGTTGATGCTATTTTCTCAGCCACATTTCGCATGTCCTGCGGAGCAAGAAACTGACCTTTTTTAACATTGATAGCACAACCGGTAGCACCTGCTGCTAATAATAGATCAGTTTGTCTACAGAGAAATGCAGGTATTTGTATGACATCTATGCCTGCATCTGCTACTAGCTGTGCCTGATAAGTTTCGTGTATGTCAGTTAATATGGGAATACCAAATTCATGTTTGATGCTGTTGAGGATTTTCAGTCCCTCGTCAATCCCAATTCCACGCTGTGTACCTAGACTAGATCTATTGGCTTTGTCAAAACTGCTTTTATAGATCAAGTCAATATCTAGATCATCACAGATTTCTTTGATGGCACCTGCAGTTTGCTCTGCGTGTGTTTGACTTTCGATCTGGCAAGGGCCAGCGATTAAGAATATTTTGTTTTCGTTGCTGGCAACGATTCGGTTAATGGCAAATGTATGCATAAAACTATTTACCAATGTTTTATCACCCCAGCTATAATAAATGTATTGGTTATAAAATATCCCACCACTATTAGGGTGCGGATCAAGGCCACTCGATCAGCTTCCTGATCGGTAGCACCTGATTTTTCACCTAGGGCTTTGGCCCATAACCGCCAAAGTCGTTTCATTAGCCTTCATAAGTTGCCGAGTTACCAGCATGTTCGAATACTTCTACGGAACGAAGTCGAACACCTAGCCCAACTGGATACCGTGCTTCAAAAATATGCCCACCTGGATGTGTCCACCCACGTCCTTCCTGATAAGCTTCTAGTATTTCGTTCATTGTGCGATATGCTAGTTCAGCAAATTTTTCACAGCCCACAGCTTCTACAACACGTAGATCTACTATACCACCGTCGGCCTGTTTGCCCAGCTCAGCCATTTGCTTGAAAAGATTTAAATGGGGATCGTCTGATCCCACACATAGCGTATGGTCAAACTGCCATTCACTCCATTCTTTAAATGCTTTGAGTCCGCCAAAGTCCATGACCCAGTTACGGTCATCTAAGGTTTCAGATTCAAAGATCAGTTTGATGCCAATGGAATAACCATGTAGCAGTGAACAATGACTATGAGTTGATCGCCATTGTCTAAAACAGCATGACAGACCTCTGTCGTTGCCGTAGGTTTTTGTTGAAAGATATTTCGCCATCTCTTGCCTCCTGTGCATAAAGCGAGTAAGTTTGACGACATGCAGAGTTTATAAAGCGGGATGAATGACGTAAAAGTCCGCTGTGCCTGTGTGTATGATTTATTATACTATCAACGTATTTATAAAGCAACAAATTCCACATTATTTTTCTGCCATTCTGTAGGCATCTTCCAATCTCTGTGATTTCTTATTATGAATTTTTGATCGGGATAATACATGAACACATGATTGATTTGATAGATCCAATAACTATAATCTATGGCCTGCGACCCAGCCTGTGCATAATTTTTTGTGCCTTTGTAGATATTATTCACAGCAGAGCTAATAGGATATAGATCAAAACCAATAAGTTCTATCTCTGTGAATTCTAACTGGGCCGCCAACAGCACAGCATATCCTCCACTGCCCCAATGATCGGGATCGTCCTTTTTGTGCTCTCCTTTATAGGGCAGGTCAGGCAAGACTTTTATGTTTTTGTGTTTACGTATTTTTCTAAAGTAATGAAACCATGAAGGTCTCACATAGATCAACGTGTTTTTGGTCTGAAAATTTTCTACAGCTTCATCACCCATTCGCCTATCGCAGCAGACTAAATGATCAACAGTGATATCTCTGTGAATTGCGTTGCAGCCAATCACGGTGTCTGCGATTAATGAGCTTAGGACTATGGCTCTACGGCTTTCGCCGTTGCCGAGTACCACAGCCCGAGACATTACTCAATTCTTCCGAATCCGTTCCAAAGACCAGGACTGCCTTCAACCACGCATACCCAACCTACAAATCTGCCAGCGGCTGGTTGGTTATTCCAGACAATATCTCCAACAGTATAATGACCAGAAGTTGGAAAATTATTATCGCTGAGATGTATTTTGTTATTAAATTTAATTGAACCATTTACATGTAATGCAGCTCGTGGATCGGGATTGTTAACATTGATTCCTAATGTTCCTAGTATTGTTACTTTATTAACAGTGCTGCCTAGGGTAATATTACCACCAGCTTCAATAGAAATCCTTGGAGTGTTATCAGTTACGATATCTAGATTATGACTGGCAAATGTACCAATAAATCCCTTTACACCATTCGTTGTGCCTAGGATTATTTCCACTCCGTCCTCAGCAATACTGAGAGCAGCATTGGGATTTTCGATACCAATACCTAACCTATTGGTATTACTATCATAAACTATGTATTGGTCAATTCTCATACTGCCATCTACTATCAATCCTTTGAGGTGACCAACTTCACGTAAATTGCTTTTGGTAACAGTAGCACCCAGTTCTTTTTCGTCCAGCAGTTTTATATTATTAACTGATATGTGTTTGCCTTTGGCCAAATCAATGTTTTCAGATATAAAGAACCTATCCGGTTTGGAAGCAAATAAGAATTGTTTATTATGTCCTTGACCTGACCAAAGGATTCCCTTGCCATCAATATCACCTTTTATGATGATAAATGGCACTTCAGCTACATTGACATCTTGGCCAGATTCTAACACTTCTTTAAATGAAGCTAAAAGGGTATCTATAGACTGTTGAGTAGGCATTTACGGGTTTCCATTTTTTCACAATCAAAATACTACAAGATTGCATATCGTATTGTATTTATCATTCAAAAAAAAAACAGGCCGAAGCCTGCTTTTTACTGAGAATTTACTTTGTTATTGTACTCGTAACAACACAATATCCTCGTTGAACCTGCCGTTGAGTTTGATATCTACGGCTTTGATATCGTCTAAGAACTTGCGTAGCTGCACTTTGCCTGCAGCCTTGAACTCTTTGAGCTGTTCTTCCGGCTTGCGCAGAGTTTTCTGCACACTTTTTATTGGATCAAATCCAATAACTGTGGTGCCTTTGACTCCAAGATCGTTGAATTCAGCAGCCACATACTTGCCCAATTTACGTGACTTGACATTGTAGATCCACAGTTCCTTGACTCCGATGATATCTTGTGGGTTGATAGACACCAATTTAAGTTTTTCGTCCTGCTTGAGATACTTCATCTTGGCCACAACTTTGGCCTTGTCGGTGGGCTTCTTGGCACGAGGCTTTTTATTCACCTTGGCTTCTTGTGCCAGCATATCGCAGGCTGCAAGGATTTCGCTGTAGAACAGCGTGATCTTTTTTAGGTCGGCCTTGCTCAAATGACTGTAGCCCTCTTTCAACTGTTCGTCTTTGGTAGTGGCTGCTTCTACCAATTCGTCGTAGGTTCGACTGTATAGTGTTTTGATAATGCGAGCGTGAGCAGCCTTGGCCTGACGACCACGTAGTAGATTTAGAAGTTTAAACGCTCTCGGATCAAAAGATTCTGGATCTGTTTGAAACGATTCAATGGCATCTTCAATTTCCTCAGTCATTCCGTATGCAACATCACGCAGTCGTTCTTGAATGCTAGGAGTATACACTGCGGATTTGATTTCTACTGCACCTTCTTCAAGTTCAACCTCGTCGTGTTTGCCCTCGTCAATGATCTTAGCAATACTCTTGCTTAACCATTCTGCAGTGTTACGGCCTTCATTGAAGTCTGCTCTCACTGCAGGCATGCCTCTAAGTAGATTGGCAGCAATGGCACCTACAGTTGCGCCGCAACGATTGTCTTTGGTATCTTTGAATGCTTTGATAACATCTTTTGGATAGCCTTGATCGCTCATCCAATTAATAACTTTGGGTTTGAGTTCTTTGGCGCTGGCTTCCAAACGATAATAACTCATGGCCATCCGGAAGTGTCGACTAAATTGATCAGCAGTAAACGTTTCGTGATCGTCCCATTTTGGACTTAGATCACGTCCTTTGTTTTGGCGAATAGCGATGCTGGCTTTTTTCAGTTTGGTTACCATTTAGTCACTCCTGTTGTTAAACAATACATATATTATAGCACCAAACTGTGCATTTGTCAACCATGTCCAAACCGCTTGATTTCATGCAGGTCGCCATTTTCATCTTCTTGGTACACAATGGCTTCTATAACGCCCAATCCAAGATTGGCTTCTGCTATTTCTAACGCTTCTTTCCTACTGCTGGTGGTTTCTACCAATTCTTCGTGACCAGCTTCATCCACTGCCCAAACTTCGTATAGTTCAAAGTTCATGATACTAACACAATCTCCTTAAGTAAATTTTTCCCAATCTCCACCAGGCACTATGGCCCAGCCAAGCTGTTGGAGATCATTCCGGATCTCGTCGGTGATGCAACCTTCTGGTACATATCCTTTAACATTATCAGGATCGCCGTTGCCCAATCCTTCGCCAATACCTGAGCAGTACCAATCTATATAGTCACCCTTAGCCTGCATGTCAGCTACAATACCGCCAGCACTTCTCCATGAGGCATGCCAGAAATCTCTGTCCGGGTCTTGTCTAAGAATAGGAACAACTTCTAATTTGATAAAGTCATTGTTGCATATGGCTGCATAGAGATTTTGAGCATAACCATCACTGGCCTTGGCCTTGTCACAGATCCATGCGGTACTGCGAAGATCATATTGCATGTTGTTCTTTTGCCAAGCAGGATCTACAAGATTAGCTTCATCTTGCTGTTTCCAGGTTTTGTACATTTCAATATATTCTTCAAGAGGTTCTAACCCCTGCTCTTGTCGGCGCTTGATATATCCTTCCTTTTGAAAGGTGTGCCGTTCAGGACTGCTTGAAATTTTTGACATCTTGTATTGCTTTCTTTAGTATTTCTGCATAGTTCAAAGCCTGTTGTTCAGTCATAATGATATTGGCTTCATGCTCGACATAGCCTTTTGTAAGCAGAATCCAAATGGTCTGCCAACGATTTAGACTCCACCATTTGGATTTTTGTGTGGTATAGGTAGTGACAGTCACACGATGGTCATCTGCTTCGACCCAAACATTGTGATCGTGATCGGCGTCGTGACATTCACAGACCACCTGATAGGTGATAGCATTTCCCCAACTGTGGCGTTTAAGTACGCCTTCTGCAGGAGTCTGTGGTTCAGGTCCCGTCGAAGGTTTTGACTTCATTTCTTCTTTCATATATGCTTTTTACCATGCGTTGATAATCTTCTTCTGGTAACACAGTTCTATACATGCTGAGGGCCTGTGTGACCATGATACCGGCTATTTCTATATCTTTATAGTCTTCCAACATCACAGCAGTAAACTGTAGATACTTGGCATATAAATCTTCAATACAGTGTGGGTTGTTATCTGATATGCTCATATCATGTCCAAAGGCTGTCACGAGCTTTGATTAGTCGGATCATCATGGCTTCATCTTCTTTTTCGTAGTCTGCTTCGATTTTTTGTAACAGCTTGTGAGCCTTGTCGTTGGCCTTTTTAAGCACAGGATCTTTAGGAGAGTTAAAACTCAACTTACCACCACTGGCTTCTCGTTGTGCCTCACAGACCGCGGTCCACCCACTGGCTTCATATGGGTCAGGACGAGCACGATAGGTCACAGTCCACCATATATAAAGCTCTTTGATTTCTCGGGCACGAAGAGCCTGTCCAGTAGGTTTGCCATACTCGGGATGATCAGGTTCGCACCAGTCAGTGTTAGTCAGAGTCATTGCCCAATCTAGATGGTCTAGTCCTGCTTGTGGGCAACGCCATACCCGCCAACGCCACCAACCACTAGCCCAGAATGGGGGATTGTATTTGGCACGGTCTTCTTCGCTGCCCCAAGCAATGTGACTCCAAGCTGATTCTATCTCAACAAAATCAACCAACTCATTGAATAGGCAAGGCAGAAAGCGGTTCCCCACGTCCTGCCACCGGCCAGGCTTAATATCCCGGGCATGAGCGGTAAGGCTATGAGTGCGACTAACCCAACGGTTGTTAATGTAGTACTTGATATCATGTAGTTTCCTTACAGGCCAGGTGACAAAATCTTGGATGTGTCCAAGTGCTTCTTCCGCTAGCCAATATCGGAAGTTGTGTTTCATTTGAGCAGCGGTATTCCATTCATCCCATTGTTCAGCAGTACCCGCACTCAATTTTTTGGTGCCGCGAAGCCAATCTGCAAAAGGTGTACATGACCAGTAGTTTGTATGATGTGCCATAATAGTGTATTTTCTCCGTTGAACAACTTAATTATACTATCTTTCTAGAAACCTGTCAATATCTATTCAAAATGAATCAAATCTTTCTTTGATAGCCAGCCAAATTGAGCATGATAGAATACTGCTCGTAGGCTTTTTGAACAGCAGTGTTTGACTGCCGATGCCAACTTTCTTCGCGTTCCTTTTCCATAAGCATGGCAAACATGTCAGCATCACTGTATCCATGATTATGACGGCCAAAAAATCTCTGTTCCATTTCTACAAGAGCACGAAAGCGGCTTTCTGGTATTTGAACTGTGTAGACTTTTTCTGTTTCATATTCTACAAAATCTTTTCTCACTATATCTGCTCGTAATGGATCTGTAAAATACTTAGGAGGGTGGTATCTGGCCCTACGTTTTTGATCATCTACGATTTGTATTTCGTAGTTTTTGCAAAACTGATCAATTTTTTCTTTCATTGAACTAGACTTTCACTCATTGGGAATATGGCAGCAATGGCTCGAGCGCAGGCCAAGGCAATCAGTTGATGTTCTTTTTGTGTGCCATTGCCACTGCGAAGTTCGATAAAATGAATCCAGCTACGTAGTGTACCATTCATATACAACCGACTTTCGATAAGCCCTTCCGGCAGCACAGCTCGAGCCTGCTCCTTGGCTATGCCATTAGCGATAGCCCACTCGTATTCTCGCTGTGCGGCATAGATGACTCGTTGTTGAGCTCTGTACCATTCGTTTTGTAACATTGTATCATCCGTTGTGATACTGTTCTGTCTATTCTTGGTGTCTTGAAGTCTGGCTTCTCTTGTAACGAACGCCAAATCTTTAGTTGGGTCAGCATAGCGTTGACTGAACTCTTGGAATGAGAAACTTCTGTGTCGCAGGATTTGACGGGCAATGTCTCTGGTTGTGGTGATTTCAATACAGGCGGAGACCATTTCGAGTGGGCTCCAGTGTTGGTGTCGGACCAAGTACCGGATGAGTTTTTCTGATGTGTCTGTGTTGAGTTGATTGGAGGGATTGCTGACACGGGCGCAATACGCAATGAGTTCCTGCGCATCTGAGATGCCCATATCTCGAAATTCGTCTGCGGGTTGACTATATGATAAAAGTTTAACATTCATTTGTATTTACTGCGTAGGCTCTTCAATTGGTTCATCAAAACAAAGACTTTCCATGGTCTTGTAATGTTCGTAGGCTTTTTTAAGTGCTTCAAACTTTTCAAGTTTCTTTGGGTCAGGTACAAGTATGGCCAGCCGTTGTTCCACCTTCTTCATAAACTCTTTTAGACTTTGACCACCAACCGTAATATCAGTACCTGCTGCCATGTCGATACCGGTGGCACTGATATTAACTGTATTAGGAGTGATAGTGTTGTTAAGTGTATAACCTGTAGTCCATTGACTATTGTTGGTAATATTACCAATAGTAGTGATACCGCCAACAGTTGCACCAGACCCATTGTAGGTAAAGGTATTGCTACTACTTGGAAAAGTAATGGTATCTGAACTATACATATTACTAGTATCTATGGTGATGGTATCATTGCTGCCACTGTAACTGACGTCACCGTAGTCGGGAGGAACGGCACCGTAACCGAAATCCAAGGTTACGGTATCGGTACTGGTAGTTGAGACAGTGTTAGACTTTGGCTTCTTTGCGGGCATTTTTTTCTTCTGTGATTTCGTTGCGGCGAGTTTTAACCGCCTTACCTACTTCTTGAAGAGCTTTGCGAGCACGAGTACCTGCGGCGTTGTTACCAGCTGCGAATTTTGCATCTTCGGTTAAAAATTCTTCCATTGCTGATTTGAGTTGTTCTACTGTTGTTGACATAATGTTTTCCTTAAGTTATGTTAATCTACTTATCGTAGTAATTGGTGTGGTCGGTAGGTTTCGAACCTACAAAGGCTACGAACTACGTCAGCGCCCCGTCCCCATTCTGGACTATGGGTCCAGCGGGAGCTTTGCCAATTTGCTCACGACCACAAGTATAGTATATAACCTTATTTTTTTAAATGCAAGAGATATCTGTGTTAAATACTAGCATATTATGAACAAATTGGAAATTAAATATGCTTGAGCATCTACATTTATTGGTGCAAGGCACATCAACAAACTTGTTATCTGAATTTGATATCAAAAACTTTATTCTAGATTTAATTCAAAAGATTGATATGGATATACTAGGTGGCCCACACATCTATCGTTCGGATATCAAAGGAAACGAAGGTTATACTGCAATTACCGCTATAACAACAAGTCACGTTGTTATCCACACATGGGATACTGGATTGATACAACTAGATGTTTACAGTTGCAAAAAATTTGATATTTTAGATATTGTGGAGCCGTTAAAGACACTTTCTATTACGGATATAAAAATCAAATTCCTCGATAGGTCAAACGGTTTTAGAAATATTGAAATTCCGGGGAACGACCAATGATTTGGATATTTGGAGACAGCTTTGCTTCAAGCGGTCAAGATTTGTCATGGACTAGTATTATTGGAGATACTCAAAATTTTGCATCTAACGGCAGCAGCGAATATCGTATTTTAAAAAATTATCTTTTACAGAAATCAAATATCAAAGAAACTGATCTAGTATTATTTGTGCATACTTCCCAAAGTAGAATATTTTTAAAAGATGATCGAGAGCTGTCAAGCAGAATGTTGTCATCGCATGCAGCATGCGATATTATTTTTAACGATGTGTTTGAAAAAAAAGAAAAACAGTATATCGAGATTTTAGAATCAATATGGGATGACGAATTCTTTAATGACATCTTTAATCTAATGGTTGACAAGCTACTCAGAGTTCCAAACAGCTATCATTTAACTTTTTTTGAATCACCACGCACTGAACTGGTTAATTTAAATCACATATGGTTAAACAATCAAGGAGAAATTAATCATATGAATGCAACCGGTAATCAACTTGTGGCTGATTATGTTAAGCAGTTAAAGCGTTAAGTAATCTAGTTTCAAATTCTCTAAAGTATTCTGCATCAGCAATTGCCGGAGCGCACCCACTTATACTGTATTTGACATCTGGGCCACCAGTCAATCCATGTTTAACATACGTGTCGGCGGTTATAGGTGTAGTAAGTTTATAAGAAAAGATCAAACCAATAACTACACAATCCCTAACCAATCCCATTGCTGTTAGTTTTGCACCTAGCATTGTTAGTTTATCTTCGATCTCAAGAATTTTTTTGCTGTCAAATATTTCCCACACTGCTAATGCAGCTCCAACACCCGCCATATTTGGTTGCCAGGTATGACCGTAGTCCCATTTGTCCTTAATTACATCTGATATGCGTTCAACAGCACAGGCACAGCTTAGTGGACTAAATCCGCCAGTTAATGCTTTACCTAATGCTACTATGTCCGGCTGCACTCCGTAACGTTCTTGACTAAATTTGTAACCCAGCTTTCCCATACCGCCCATTACATCATCAACAATTAAGTTAACTCCATATTCTGTACAAATATTGCGAATGTCTTGCCACCATTTTAAACTCCAAGGACGTATACTTGCCGCCCACGGGATTGATTCCATAATAATAGCACCAACAGTATTATCAGTTTCCAATACTTGTTTAACACGATTAAATGCTATTTCTTCGTGTGTTTCTCTATCTTCTATCTTCCACCATTCGGGAGCACCTAGTACCGTAACATTAGGCATGGTTTCCTCACCTCGAAATGCGCGACATAGATATGTTGCTCCGTGGTATCCCGGTGAAAACGATACTATAGTTGTTCGAGTTGGATCAACTTGACGCCAGTAATGACTATTCATAGCAACTGCACATTCAACCCCGTCGGTACCACTTATTGCATACCCAACTCCTGTAAAATTACCTTCTTTGCAGAGCAACGCTACTAGTGTGTCGTTGGCTTGGCACACTTCGTTATGTTTGAAATTGAGATATGCTAATTGACGTTGTTGTTCGTACATGCGGTTTAAGATAATCTCATTATCATATCCGTAGATAAATGACATATTACCGCAGATGGTATCTAACAGTTTACCGTGATTGGTATGTATCCAATAACCTTCTGTTTTAAAAACCTCAGTAACCACTTCTTCAGTAGTTTTAAAATTTAACTCCATTTAAAATCCTAATTTATTTAATACTCTGTCTTTAAATGAAAGTTCATCACTTCGCCCCATAGTTGCAAAATAATCACGCATTTGTTTTTTGTAAACATTTTGAAACTCTTTTTGTATATATGGATTGTAGTTGTCTTCTTGAATGTGATTATAATCATATTGTATACGTTGAGCTAGTCTGCTTTCAACCCCGCCTAATCGCCTGTGCAAGGTAATACTGTTATCAAATAAACATAAATCATTATCGTTTTGATACCAATGATCGTATGTGTACTCTGGTACAAACAACTCTTTTGCAATACGTTCAAACACACTGTCTGAATCCTTTTTGCTCATACCTTCGATGGATGACATTGTATGTACACTAAAATGCAGTCCTTTGTGGCCGCCCGGGCTACGCATTACCATAGGAACTCTTGAGTCATCGACAGGACACATATTTTTATAAATGATCATGTCTTGCTCTTTACGCAATCCTGGATTTATTTTCCCCGGTGCAAATCGATGTAGGACAACCATTTCGTCTAGCTCACTGCGGAAGCTCTCACTTTGTTTTTCATACCAATCCACAGTGGTCATAAAACCTGTTGAGCTACCAACCATTCCGGTTTCGCCCAACAACGATACACCCGGCGTGAATAATAAATTACCAGACTCATTGCTGTGCCATAATAACTCGCCTTCAGCAAATAGACCAACTGGTTCGCCGTACTCATTTTTCTTGCCTGTAACTTTTAACAATGCCAGTGGTCGGCCTTGTTCATCTGTTTCTAATAAAGGACGCAAGAACTGCAACCACTTACTATCTTCCTCTCCTACTTGTGCATTTGAGTTAAGTGCTTCAATTGGAGTAATATGATGTTTCTTTGTAAAATAGTAAGATGCAGTGTCTCTAGGAGTCCCCCATTTACCAATTTGTTCAATGTATCTTTTTTTAGTAAGATTAGTGTTTCGTATAATTGTAACTAGACTGTTTAGGTGTAGTTTGCCAATTTCCAACCATTCTTCGTCAGTGATGTGATCAAAGTCTACATTGTCTACAAATGCTCCAAATCTTCCTAGTCCCGGTATTTTGCTAATTTTCATAATTATTCCTTTACTTTTAATAGCAGTCCGCAAATTAAACTATAACGTGTAACATTGGACTTGTTGTAACCTTCGTGCCATGCTGTATGATCGTTGATATGTAATACACCGTTACCAAATGTGTTGTTTATCCTTAGTGGATCATCAAACTTGTTGCTAGTATAATATACCGTTGATTGATCTGGATCATCTTCCTCAACAAAATATATCATAGCGGTCGCAATCTGTAATCGTGTATCTATGTGTAACGGTATATGGAATCCGGGTTGGTCTCTATTAAACATGCAACCCCAAAACGTATACTGGAGCATCTGTTCCTTACTCCACCCTTCCCATAAACTACTTATATAGTCACCTTGTGCTTCGTATACAAAGTTGACAAGTTGCTCTTTTACACTATTTGAATTTACAAACTCCATAATATCTTTCAACACCTGGCTTTTTGGATTTAAAAGGCCAGACCGTTGTGCATACGGATTCCCTGACAATCCCGCATCTTCCTTCCTATCAGCGTGTGCTTGCCAATCTTCTGAATCTAATGCGTTTATAATGGTAGCATAGTCGTAATCTAGCGATACCGTTAGCTCATACAGTCCAGGACGTAGTAAATTAATAGTCAAGTTCATTTAAATACCGACATTTCAAATAATAATATATCTGGCTTTGCTAGTTCTATAGAGTTAACTACATAGTCACAGCAGTTATCCCAAGTGGTATGATCGTTGCCATCTCCAAACTTTATCAAGTACATCTTAGGATTAAGAGCATTTTTAGATATTAATTCCCAGTGTTTGTTTTCAAGTAGAATCTTTTGTTTTTTATATTCGGCATCCTTGGCTTCAAACGCTGATAATGTAACACATGTGCTGACATTGATAATTTCTTTGTTGGTTCCAATCCAATGGTTCCATACTTGTTCTAATAATACGATTTGTAAAACTGGCAAATACAAACAATTTACAAATATATCACAGGGCAGTATAGCATCCACTATAGAGTTGATATTGTTAAAATCATAACCTAACGAGCGTGAAATATCGATTACCGTATGGCCGCGTTTAGTATAAGCCTTTGCAATACTCTGCCCGACTGATGAAGTTCCGCCCGTTATTGCTATTTTCATAAATTTAATAGATCTAACTTTGACTTATCGGGATTGCGATTAAACAGATATCGTGCTGGAGGAGTATCAGGTAACGGAATGTTCTGATTCTTAAATACATCTCTACGAATAATCTGATGTAGGAAGTTTGTTATGCCGTCTGGCACAAAATTGCACCAAGGACCGCTACGTAATTCTTCCATGTCTATATTGGTTTCATCGCACCACGCTATTAATCTAACAACTTTATCATCTATTTTTACCATTACATGATAGATATTATTGTCTGCTTGTATAATGCGTTCAAAAATCTTGCCATGATCGTTGCACCACTTCTCGACACGTTTATATAGATTGCTAACAAATGGTTGTTCTGAACTGGCGTTGCGGCCAATCTCTGCTCCGCACCTAATGCGAAAATTCTTTGGGGTCCAAGGGTTACTTGTAATCTCAGTTAAGATATAATCTAACTCGCTGAAGTCAACCATGGTATAACTTATGTAACCTATCCTGACATTTTCGCGATGCATATTTTCAATAGCACTTATTTGTTTACGTCTTACTGTTTCGTGGTCAATGTAACTTGGATGATTAAGACCTATGTTAACTCCGGTAAGTCCTGCGGCCACACACTGATGACCAAAATCGCTATCATTGAACCTTAGCCCGTTAGTCATTACACTTACATTCATTGAAGGGTGAATGTTTCGTATTGCTGTAACCAATTCTGGAAAGTCTTTACGCAAGGTACTTTCGGCGCCGGCAAGGATAATTCTATGTACTCCATTATCACCCACAGGCATGGCTCGTATTTGATTGAGCAATTCTTCTATAGAAGGGTCACGGGTATCATTCTCTGGTAAATGGTAACAATGCGGGCACTCTAAGTTACAACGGTCACTACCTTCAATAAGAACTCCGCCATTAAAATTAAACTCTGGATTATCCTGAGTATAATACAGGTTAGCGTAAAACTCATAATCAGCTTCAATCATGTGATGGCTGACACCGTGTATAGGACACGCCTTGGCAATAAACACTTGATTGTCTTTGTGGTAACGCCACGCAGGAACATGCCTATGGCACTGATGGCAAAGACTCACAGTAGGATCTAACTGAATTCCAGTAATACCAGCAAGTATCCTATCTATGTTGGAAGAATTAAATCCTAGTAGCATTACAGTAACATTCCGGTATGCACGTTTGACACAATTGGTAAAATTGGTATCACTGGTTTTCTTAAAGGCCCGGCATCAATTATTTCTGTATAAGGATTAGTAACATTTATAATGTCTGTCTTACGTAAAAATTTTTCATACATTTGATCCTGCATATGACTAACAGCATCTCGTCTGTTAACTGAGTACTCACAATCAGTAACAGTCCACCGATCAATATCAATAGATGAATGTATAGTAAACGGGTATTGTTTATTATTGTCTTTAATAAACGCATGTTGTAATTCAGCAATACATGGATCAACAGTAACAAAATGATGAGCTGCTTGTATACCTAAGTTAATATAATACTCTTTATTCTCAAGTATAATATTTCCGCCATAACTTTCGGATAGCGTTAGTGCAACTACATTGCCCCAGCGTTCTTCGTCGGGCACTTCGCCTCGATGCAAATAACTAATTAATATTTCTTCTACATTTTCTAATATTTTACCCGCAACTGGATCAGCCTTAATAACTTGATACATATGATCATAAAACTTTCTGTAATGTATGCCCTTAATATGGTAAAGGTATTTAGAAATAATTTGTGTGTATCCGCTATAATGAAACTGTGTCATCATCCAAGCATGTGAAAGACACTCAGCAAGGTCTTGCCTTGTAGCAGTATTAGTTTCACACACCATAGCAATGACTTCGTGACTGTTATCTTCGTCATCCCATTTACGTTCTTCCTTGGTTCGGAATAAATCTCCAGGATACATCACCTGTATACCGTATTTGTCACGATACTCTTGAGTGTCCATTTCACTGTTAGGAATAACAGTAGCTAGATATGTTTTGATACTATCGTGTTGCCCTAATTCCAACAAACGCATGATTCCATTAATGTAACTATCCTTAGTTTCTAATGGAAGTCCAAGAACAAGTTCTGTATAATTTTTAATATTATGTTTTCTACATAACGCATAGGCACGCTCTAAATCATTCATTCCCATAATGTTACGTTTAACTACTTCTAGTGTAGGAGGATGCAAACTTTGAATAGCAATTTCTAAACCGTAAGACCATTCACGTATGTTTTTTTCGATTTCAAAACATGCTTCGTTTAAGTTCTTAGCATGGTTGAATGTAACACGACGAATCTTACTTCCCGGCTTTTGTATAGCTGCTCGAACTAGCTTAGATATCTCAATATCTCGATCTTTTAAAATTCCCGAGTTGGCGTCAATAACAAACATCCAATGAATATTATTTGTAGTTGCCCAATCAATTTCTGCACTAGCACGATCCATGCTAAACAATTTTAATTTGTTAAGATAGTCTGCACCCCAGCCGCAGAACGAACAGTGATAAGGACACCCGCGATTTGTTTCGACCATCATGAACCAAGATACATCAGGATTGTCAGCGACAATTTTATCGAAGAATCCAGTTAAGTAAGGACTAGGATAATTTTCCAACGATTGCTGTCTAGCATTTTTCCAGTATCTGGGTATCTTTTCTCCTGCTAAGTCCATCTTAAGTAACTTGGCCCAGGCTTCCTCGCCTTCCCCAAACATCAGCACATCGATAAATTCATGCTGTTGCCAAGTTTCCTCAATACTGGGCCCACCAAATACTATTAAACAATTTGGATACTTTTCTTTGATCTTTTTAGCAAGAGTTAGATTCCAGTTATGATTCCACACGTAGGTACTAAAACCAATGATGTCAGGATCGATAATTTTTTCCATAACATCACGTTGTCTATCTCTACGCCAGATAACATCTTTCAACTCGTAGTTGTTGTATACTTCTTCAAATTGATTAGCATAAGCCCAAATACAACCCACACTAAACGGCAAGTAGTGTTCGTTGTTAAGATAGCCCGAAGTGATTTCGGCTTGTATCAAGTATACATTCTTCATTAGATATTTATGAAGCTGTAATTATTGATCGTTTATTTCCCCGACGTTTGATGTCTAGTGTAAGACAATGTACGCCTGCTTCCCAAAAGAGTCCGTGTCGCATTTTGCATACATGCGCTTTAATACCCATGGTTTCCATAAGTTCAAATACCCTTGGTTGATCGATAGAAAATATAATATTTTTAGGATCTACTACTAGATTATTACTTTCAAATGCAATTTCCTGGGAATAGCCCTTCCACTCAGACGTCCAACTTTCCAGCCATTCAACGGTTAGTCTGCCTTTATTATCTCGCCATTCATTCATGAATTTTTGATAATCAAAAGCTGGCTTAGGAGTTAGTGTATCTAATTCGATTACATTTTTATTTCGTAGAACTTCAGGAACCCAACGCTTGTTTAAACAGAATACGGTGTCGTCATCGTTCATGTAGAATCCGTGATCAATGTGTCCCCAGTTGTCTACTACTGTGTTATCGTTATTAATGATATGGGCATCTGAGTTTCTACGCATCCATTCTAACCCTAGTTGACTGCCTGGACCGAGGTTATTTGTTATAAGTGCATCGCCGCACTTAAACATAGTAGCTGTATGCCATAACACACTATCTTTATACTGTTCATGATATATCTGTACGCCTTCTAAAAACCACTTTTTATTTTCGTTAAGATTTTGTAATATAGGTGGTGGCTGGCTAATCCAGTTATGACCTTCTTTAAACAATCTTGAAAATATCTCGTAGTAATTAACGCTGTCAAGATATCTATCAGGCATACTTGTATATGTTTGATATACTGTTTCACCATGCACTAGATATTGATCTCTGGGCACAATGGGGAAGGTTGCGTTGCGTATTAGAAAGTCGCCTTGATTAATGACCTGTTGAAATTCTGTTATCCTTGGTCTAAAAACCTTAACACCTAGACTTTCTAATGTTTTTGCTAAATTGTCTAAGTCTTCTTTTGTTTCAAAAAGTATTTCGTCAAACAATTCTCTTGCCCTGTTATCAAGGTTCCAGCTAGGATCACTTTGTTGAGGACAATCTCCAACAATAACTTCTTCTAGTGGATCCCAATTTGTCCAAATGCTCATGTGTTTAAAATCTCTTGTAAATATTCATCGTCCCATACACTATAGTAAGTTGTATTGGATAGTTTTTCCCTTGCCTTAATTAATTTTTCACGCCGTTGGCACAATATCAAATTATACTTGCCGTTGTTTGTCTGGACACCGTTTATTTCGGTGTAACGACTTTTTGGGTCAGGTAAGAATATCATACTAGTATACATGTTATTATATTCTTTTGCAAGCTCGATGATCTCATGTTCGGTATAGTTGTCTGGAAACTTATATATAACGAGTTCGAAATCCCAGGGCGGGGGATTTACATCACTGCCATCTGTTTCTATAATTTCATATTCAGATCCTTTAGCGAAAGGACATACTGAAAATCCATTTAATGATTCGTGCTTAACACTGATACGTTCGATCCACTCTTTCATTTACTAGTACTCACTTGTAATACTAGACGAGAAGTAATGCCTACATTAATAGCACCGTGAGGATCACGACTGTCGTCGTATTGATAAACATCTCCTGCCTTGTAGTCTGTTATCACAACATCATTGTAGACAAACCAGTGCCCGTTTTGATAGTCTTGTAATGGAATCCAGTAGCGTTGGCTGTTTAATTCGTATGAAGTGTGTGGATCGGTATGAATCGGCATGCAGTTTCCTGGCAACATTTTAGTGATCCACCAGTGAAAGTTCTTACCTTCGCACCAAGGAGGGTTGATTTCAAATGATACATTGTTTTTATCAAACATATAAAAGTATTCAGTCTCGAGATTGTATCCTGCTTTTACTGCTTTGTCCCATTGTTCTTGCATTATAGGACTGTCGGGCTGTGGTCCTTCTTTGAATCTAGCCATACCCTTTGAAGTTAATAGTTCGTCAATCCACTCTTGTTTGATCCATTCTTTAAAATTACCTATATATTTCATTTCTTATAAGTCCTAATCTGTAGGTTTATGCGTACATTGTATCCAATGTTACAACCAGTATGCCAAGCAAACGCATCATCAAATGTATAGGCATCTCCTGCTTTATAATGCGAGATCGTTTCTTTTTCGTAGACAAACAAATGACCAGGTTCCCAATCAGTTAACATAATCCAGTGAGTTGTACATCCTTTATCTGCAGGAGTTAAATCTCTATGCCACGGCATGTATTGGCCCGGATGCATTTTGACAACCAACCATTCGCAGTAGTCACCGTCTAGTAATAAATTTTTACCAAAATCATACGGACAGTTATTTCCGTCAAACCCTTCCATATTAACTTGAGTAGTTTTATAAGACCCTGTAGCGTACCATTGTAACTCGTCGGCATTTAACGTCCAACCGTCTTCAGTAATGTCATTTTCTTTAACACCTTCGGGTAATTTTAAATCTCTTGGTAGCAAGAATCCTTGATTATCTTTAATAAATTGTATTGCTTTGGGATCGATCCTATCTATTACATTTTCTCTAAATCTCATTATTCGCTCTCCTGTCTTGGAAAAATAACAATAGTAAAAACTAATCGGGTAACACCAGATATGTTGGCTGCACCGTGTAGCACATCTTCTACTGTAAAGTGAAATACATCTCCTGCTTCCCAGTCTTTAAAGTATTCTCCACCATGTATAACCATATGTCCTTCTACATAGTCTTGCATAGGCATCCACAATCTCTTTTCATTCTTAAATCTAATATCATCACTATGTAAGGGCATATACCAGCCAGGTTTATATTTTAGAATGCCCCAGCGAATATTTGGCTCGCCTAAGAAACTAAAATCTGGTTCAAAGGGACAGTTAGTAGAATCAAACCTTTCTACAAAAGTACTAGTAGGATCTATACCCCATTCTGTAAACCATTTTAATCTTTCGCCAACATCGTGTACTGCATGATCTAATTCCCCTGCATCGTAATAATCTTTAGGCATACGCTGTCCTGTGTTGTTAAGGCACCAGTCAATCCACTCTTGTTTAACGAAGTTAGGATTTTTTCTGATCAGCTTCATCATTGCTTTTGATCTCCTTGTACAACCACTCTGCAATTATTTTGTTTGTCTCGGGACCTGGATGTTTTTCAACACGACCTTCATCTATTAATTTAAATGTAGTTACATTCCAATCGTCATCAATTTGTCCATCAAAGCCAAATTCTACCATGTTGTTTTTAGCGATAGCTTGTACGCTTACTCTTGCTTGACTAGAGTACCAGTCTAATGACTCCATTAATTGCGGCCACGGAGTGCTACAAAACTGTGGATGTGAAGCCCTGTGTGCTTGAACATCTATAGGGTCGGTTGTTGTTGGATCCCAGTGTAACCAACGACTACTGTCTAAGTAAGATACTAACCACTTCTTAGGTATATGCTTTCTAGCTAACATACTCATTGTTAGTAGAACGTGTTGGTTTGATGCCGCAGCAAAACCTAAATTAATTACAGGCTCTCCCAACATTTCTTGTAAGTAGTGACTTATTGTTTCGTTTTCTAAAACACCTTCACCGAATATATTAGATGCTCCTAATAGCACATAACTATTCTCCCAATTGATCGTGTCAAACTCGGGACAACGATATCCGTAAGAATTAACTCGATAGTTGATAGGGTTTATTCTTGGATAAACATTTTCCATTTGGGGCGGTAAAAAGTTTTCTTCAAACCACCACCAACTTTTATAATTATTCATGTCTTTACTCTTTTGTTAAGTTGTATATGGTTAATCCACCGTTCTTGTAATTTAATAAATTACGCATATCAACAAAGTGATTGCTGATACTTGGGTAAATTACGTTTACAGTAAACTCCGGAAAATAATTTAGAAATTCGTCATTGGTGAAACTAACTTCATATGGAACATCTTCCTGATCTGTTCTTAATAATTCTGATCGATACTTTACAGGTACTAGTTTCTTAACGGTTTTACCGTAGCTGTTGTACACTCCTAGTATAAGTTTACCATTGGGTTTAATCATATTCTTAATTTTTTCTATGGCAATTTTATAATCTGGCATATGATGTATTACACCGTTACAAACAATACAGTCATACTTTTGTTCTGAATAAAAATTAAAGAAATCTTCTTTGAAATAATTTACATTTTTTATTTTGTTTTTAACACCGAATCTTCGAGCGTAGTCTATGCTATCGCTGAAATCCACAGCATCAAATTTTATTTTAGAATTCTTGATTGCTAATAGATTAGTAATAAATCCTGTTCCACAGCCGACGTCTAATACTTGACTACATCCCTGTACTCCATCGTTATAAACAGATAAGAAATTATTGTGTATACTATCTCGATAAAAATTTAAATCATCAAGACTATACAATCCTGGAAATTTAATTTCACTATAAAAATTTTGAACTTGACTTGCTGCACTTGTCATAGTCTTAGTTTCTTAATTTTATTGTATAATATTTCAGCAGCCTTACGCTGTGTTTCGATACCAATGTGTTGATCGTCTACACATGTGTCCAAGTATGGCACAGGAGTAACTCCCCATTCTCTTAAAATTGGAAAAGGATCTCCGCCGATTTCAACTAGCCTATTACCTGCTATTGCCTGTGCAGTTACTCGTGCTTGACTTGAATACCAATGCAAAGAATCTAGTATTTGAGGATAGGGATTGCCACAATATTGTTCGTGGGGTCCTCGGTGAGCTTGTACATCTACAGGATTTTCAGACTTTGCGTCCCAATGTAGCCATCTGCCTTCATCGCTCCAACCAACCAACCATGCCTTGGGTATATGATGTTTTGCCAACATACTCATAGTTAAAACAATATGCTGATTCGAAGCGGCAGGCACTGATAAATTAATTACAGGCTCTCCCAACATTTCTTGTAGAAAGTGGCTCATCACTTCGTTGTCTTTTAAACCTTCTCCAAAGACATCCGATCCGCCTAGTAACACATAACTGTTTTTCCAGTCAATCGTATCAAACTCGGGACATCTGTAGTTGTGCGAATTCACACCATAGTTGGGATGATTTTTTCTAGGGTACGGATTATAATCTTGCGGAGGCAAGAAGTTGTTATCAAACCATGGCCAACTTTTCATAACTTTATAATTCCAGTTATCTTTTTAATTTCTTCTAAATATTTGTCTTCAAACGCAAATACTAGATGAACCCTGTCTTGCTTACCGTCATTAAATGCGGCATGCATTTTTCTAGTGTCGCACAGATAAGGAGTTCCTAAATCTTTAAAATAAAAATACTTGTCGTCAGATAACCATCGGTTTTTGTCATTAGTGATTATAGGTATATGCACTCTTAACAAAAAGTCTTGATCAGTGTGTGGGATGGTTGCTCCGGTAGACGGAAACACTGAAATTATTACATGGTGAGCATACGGAATAACTTCAAGTAGTTTTTCTACTATCCCAAATGCTAATAGAGTCTTACGTTCTTCTTTTAAATTTTTCTCGGCATAACTAAACTCATTAAGAACTTCAGGCCATGGAGGATTTGACTTGCTAGTTTCGTCTAGTATCTCTGTAGTAATTGCCCATCCGTAGTTTGGTAAACTGTCAGCAACACGAGTTGCTGTGTATTCGTCTTTTTTTGCAAATTCTTTAACACTCCATCGATACTCGGGGTAATTGAGTGTTAGTGTCTGATAGTAATCTTGCAATTGAGTTACGTCGACAGAGAAGTTTAATTTTTCTACAGGGTTTTTCATATAGTATTTATCGGCCCCATATGCGTTAAAATAGGGTTCTTGATGCAATCAAAATATTGCCGTAGTAGTATTGGTATGTACCGTTTAAGTCATACAGTAGATCGCCAATATCTTTAAAGTTGTTGTATTTTATTTTAGAAAACAGTGATCTGCTTACGGTATTCATCCTATCTTCAGAGTGTATTAGTTTACTGTCCTGTTTACACAGTTTTTTATCAGCACCAACAGACAGCAACCATTCGTTAACTATTGGATCTAAGTCTTCAAAATTCTTAAAATATTCTAAAATTAAATAAGCCCAGACCAAAATAGTATAGTTAGTATTGTTGTTCCATTGAATGCTAAGTTGTGTAGTGTTAGTTTCATCTTTTACAAATGCTGTTAGGTGATCGTCTAAATGCTGTAAGCTCTTACTTTGCAGTAATAACTTAGGGTAGCATTCATTGTAGAATTGCTTTAAGAATTCACCAAATGGTATACCTAGATCTTTAATAGTCTTTCTGTAGACTCCGCTTTGCTCAAAGAAAAAGTAAATGGCATAAATTGTCATCATATCTTTATAGTCGTTTCGAGAGTATGTTTTACTTTCTACAACGATCTCTGCGGGAATAGACCATGCATCATCACTATAAGATTTCTTTGCAGTTTGTAATCCAAACTTATTTCTATACATATCGTCGTACGACTCTGCTTCTGGTAATAAATGCCATTCATATGCTCTAACAAGGACACCCTCAGAGTACGGCTTGTTAAACTCAGTGTACCAAATTTCAGTGGTCATACCAGGTAGCCCTAGTATAAGTTCTACAACAGCTTCATAGTGATAAGTTTGTCGTAAGTAGTTTGCAAGTTCCCAGTGTTCGTTATCTCTTAAATCTGTGCGTTTAATGTTGTCTAGTATTTGTGTGTTAAATGATTGCTGGCTAATTTTATAAACATACGATAAATTATTCTCAGCCTCAATTGTAAAAATACTTCGCAGGTATTCAAAATGTCTGTTAGTTTTTGCAAATCCACCGTATTGTATATTTGGAAATTCTTTACCAACATATGTTTTCTTCTTATCTGCAATGTATTGAATGATTTCTACATCGCGGTCGCCGTTAATGCCAAAGTTTGCATCGCATATATAGATACTGGATACTGCCTGTGCCATTAATACATCCAAGTCTGTTCTAACACACTCGATGTCTTTCTTGATAACTTTAGTGCCAACACCACCTCCCCAGTCACAGAATGTACATTGATAAGGACACCCTCTTGTAGTTTCTAATTTACAATGAAGTGTAGCAGTTGAGTGAGCTTTGAATTTTTCTACATATTCTTTGACAAACTCTGCTTGTTCTTTAAACGCACTGAAGTCCCATTTAAAGTCTAATTGATATGTTGCCTTAGGGCTCTGTAATTGTAGTGTACGTTTCTTATTAGGATATACAATCTTTTCAACCTTGTTCCAGTCTATGCCAGACTCGGATAAGTTGTTAAGCATATCTGTAATAACAACCTCACCGTAGACTTCACTAGGTACACTGGCATCAATAAATGTGTGTTTTTGAAACCAATCCTTACTATGTTTAAAATATTGGTGAGGGCCACCTGTTATAACAATACAGTTGGGCCATGTTTCTTTGACCCATTGGCATATACGCAAACTTTTTTCAAAGTTCCACACATATAAACTTACACCAAAGATATCGGGAGGATTGTTTGATATTTCTATTTTAGCCAAGTCTTCATCTAAGAACTCAGCAATGGGTAACACCCAATTATATTTCTCAGGATGCTGTCCGTACTTCTCGTAATATGTTTTTGCACTTGCCCATAATACTGGAATAAATGTGTCGCTGTCACTGAACGACAGTATATGTATATTTTTCATTCCTCATATTCTCTAACCTGTAAGATTATTCTAGGAGTTAGACTAATGTTTACAGCACAGTGAACAATAGAGGCATCATATTCAAATACGTCACCTTTTTTGTAATTAGTCACAGTGTTGTCTCGATACATGAACACATGACCTACATTCCAGTCTTGAAAAGGCATCCAATAACTTTTTGCATTTTTTCTAGTTGCCATAGAAAGATCTCCGTGGATTGGAATAAATTGTCCAGGCATCATCTTAACAATCCACCAATCCCAACTTTGAGGACTCCATGGGGCTTCTATGTTGAACGAACAATGTTCTTTATAAAATGCAGAAAAGAAATGATCGTTTCTGCTATATCCAGAGTTGAACCATTTTTTTTCGTCCTCATTAAGAATCACAGAAGGATCATTTGATAAATCTTTAGGAAGACTCCACCCAGAATTATTTAATATTTCTTGAATCCACGAATCTTGTATCCAAGATGAAAAATTGCCTATATAGTTCATCAACCAATACCTCGATTAGGTCTCCAGGTAGTAATTTGTAGTGCTACTCTAGTTTGCATACCGGCGTTAGCAGCACCATGCAGTATGAACGGGTCAGTAAACTTATAAACATCTCCGGCTTTATATTTGATAATTGCGTCCTCTTCAGTCATCAAAACTTGTCCTGGTTCCCAGTCAGTCCATGCCATCCAATATTTGTATGTAGGGCACCCGACTGAATACGAATCTCTGTGCATAGGTGTAAATTTACCCGGTTGTAATTTAGTAATCCACCAAGCAAACGGCCCGTCGAATTCTAAGAATGGCGGACGATTTTCTGGTTTCATTATATTAAAAGATAGATCCGGAACATCAAACATTTCAAAGAAAAAGTTTCCGTCATAGTCATACGCTTCGTTCATTTGCTGCCAATCTTTTTGTTCTTCATCAAAACTAACTTTGTCAAACTTGCCCCGCAAAGATTTTTGCACCATTTCTTCATGCACTCTATAATCTTGTGGTATCATAGGTCCAATATTTGTTAGAACTTCTTCAAGCCATTCGGGCTTGATCCATTCTGCATAATTACCCATATATGTTAAACTCATATTTTACCCTTTAAAATATTGTGAATTCTATTATAATTTTCTATTCTGTCAGTTATATCTTCTAATTCAGGATTAATACGATTTGATAAGTTTTTAAAATCGTAGTTGTCTGCTACAATGTTAAGATAATTAGTATTCCACAACCAACCTGCTGAATCAAGAGCACCTTCTAGTGTTAGACAATAGGCATTTATATCTTTCATTGGCATTTTAATAAATGCTGCAAATCGTCTTAACATAATATCATTCACCGGCGCTAATTTTTCAAGTTCTTTAAATCCGTTAGTTTTATATTCAAACTGATCAATAAATCCAGCTAGGCGTTGTTCCGACGACACCCTATACTTAGGAACAACATTATTAACAGCATCAAATAATACATCTACATCCCCGTCGTATAAACTAAGGCTGTTTGATAACTTGTCCTTTGTAAAATCAAATTCAAAATCAAACTTAAACACTTGTCAACTCCTTGAACAGATAGTTGGCATATTGTTCGTGTGTTTGTAATGTAGGGTGTCCCCATAGTAAACTGTCACTGCCTTTAAAGTCATCTATTGTCTTGCTTCCTAAAAACAACTGGTTTTGCAATACTTTAAGTGTATCATTAAACATGTTGTTATATTCTTTCAGTTTGTATTCACTTGCTCGCATAGCAGGAACGACACATAGGTTATACGCAGTTTTAAAATACCCAATGGACATTAGCACCATTAGGTCGTCCCATATAATTCTATCATCAGTAAACCATTTTAACATGGCTTTGTCTGTGTTGCAATCTATCACCGTAGATGCATTACCATTCTTTCCTACGCCAATCAGTCCCAGCATCGATGCTATTTGAAATGATGCAGGCTTGTCGTTAAAGAACACATTACGGTCGGGTTTGGTTTGACTAAAAATAACTAAATCTGTTTGAGTTAATTGTTCTTTATAATTAAGAAACTGCCATAACATCTTTTGCATTGAGTTTCCGCTTTCTGCAAAGTTAACACACTCTGCATTCATTAACATTGCCAGCTTTGCCGGCCAAGCAAGCGCATATTGTCTTTCGATTACACTAGTATATTGTTCCTGATAGATAACATTGTTTTCAATGGCGTTAAAGAAGTCTCTTGGGTCTGTATTGTTGCGAGTAGCAAGTAACTCAACAGCCAGTTCGTCATATAGTAATTCTTCACCGGTCGCATAACTACATCCAAACACAACAATTCTTTTAATGCTGTTCATCAAAAATAGTTACCTGGAAGGTTATACGAGTAGTAAGACCAATGTTGGCCGCGCCATGAGTTCCAAAAGGATCTGTAAACTTGTAAGCATCTGCAGCCTTATAGGGAGCAATCATCTGATCTCCGTAAATTAAAACATGACCATCTTGCCAATCTAGCCAACTCATCCAATAACGCTCGCAGTTGTTTTCCCACTTAGTTGCCTTGTCGCTGTGTACCGGCAATAGATTACCTGGATGATATTTAAAAAGATTCCAATAGTATCCTTGTCCTTCCTTTAAATTTACAAATGGTGGCAATGGTATTTCAAAAGGAAAATTATCCTGATCGAATACATAATATAACAATGAATTGTGTTTGTAGCCAGCTGCTTCGTATTTCTGTTGAAACTCACAGAACTCTGCACGTTCTCCTCGTTCAATCGCTCCCATCAGATCGTTTTGTTCAAATTCGTATTTAGGTTGGGGATTGCCGTCATTGGCCAAGACGTACTCTACCCATTCTGGTTTTAACCAATCTTTAAAATTTCCTATATATTTCATCTCTGGTTTTCTCTATGTTAAATAACTGACTACATATTTATTTTAATACCTACCCAATGCAATTATTTCAAGATATTCCTTTCACTGATATAGTAAGATTTGGACAACGAACAATGTTGTCCAGACCTCTATTTTCAACGAGTTGGATACTTGGTAGATTTTGTAACTATAATTGTAGTTACTGTTGGCCATACGCTCGATCAGATAAAGTGGATCATCAAACATTAGAAGTTTATAAAAACACTGTCGATGAAATAAAACGTCAAGCTCGTGAAAATAATTTTACAGAATTTCATTGGAGCTTCAGCGGTGGAGAGCCTACTGCTTATAAACAGTTAAATGATCTTGTTAAACATTTAGACGAATTAGAATCTAAGTATCAAAGCATACACATGACCACTAATTTGAGTCCTGGTAGCAAGTGGTGGAACACTTGGTGTAAGAACACTGAGATGTTACAACGTAGAAGTATCACAGCCAGCTTTCATGATGAATTTGCCAAAGAGCAAGAGTTTGGTGACAAGTGTTTACAGTTACAGTATGAGCTAGTACATGTCACTATTAATCAAGTAATGGTACCTGAAAAATTTTATGAGCTGTACGAGCGTATGGAACGATTCCACAAACGTGGAATCAATGTAACACTTAAACCCCAAAGCGATCCTACAGCTAGTTCGATTGTTGGTGGATACACTGAAGATATGATTAACAAAATGCAAACGGGATTTCCACAACGTGCCAATGGCGAAGAACTATACCAAATAGCGTTATACGAGGCAGATGGTACCGAACATCTGTTTGATCAAGCAGAACGCTTTAACGCTTTTGGATTTAACAAATTTAAAGATTGGACTTGCAATGCAGGATACCAAAGTGTTATAATAAGAGGTAATGAGATTAAAAGAAGTTATAGCTGTCACGATGTGCCGCTAGGCACCTTGGATAAGTTTGAATTATTTACAGCGCCTATAAGATGTGTTACTTCGAGTTGTGTTAGTTCGGCAGATAGCAAAATACCCAAATGCAAATAGACACTGAACATCTGCATCACTGGATGCAGGCCATTCGGCAAAGTCCAGATCCTATACGGACTATGGATGCCTTTTGGAGTGGCCAACTTAAAAGCAAGGAATGGTTGATTACAAATCTACGCAAGAATATTAATAAGTTTGTCAGTATAGACATTCACGGAGGGTGGGTTGGAGTATTAGCTAGTATGCTATTTCAAACTGATATGCCTATCAAGAATATTCGTAGCGTCGATGTCGATCCTAGTTGCGAGTTTATTGCGACTAACATGAATAAAATAGAAGAAATGGTTGGAAGGTTTCGTGCTGTCACAGCAGACATGTGTGAAATACGCAGTGATGCAGATGTCATTATCAATACTAGTTGTGAACATATCACCCAGGATCAATATGATCTATGGTTAAGCGGAATGCCTCACAACAGTATGTTGGTATTACAAAGCAACGATTATGATATTCCCGAACATGTTCGCACAGCAAGAACGTTAGACGAATTTAAAAAACAATGTGGTTTAGATCATGTATTGTTTGCCGGCGAACTAGAACTGCCTTTATACAAAAGGTTTATGATTATTGGATCAGTCAATGGATAACATTTCTAAATATAAAACATTTTGCATAGTGCCATTTAACATGATGTATAGTCTTAACAACGGCGATTACCGGGCTTGTTGTTTTACTGAACCAGGTGTCCCTAGCGACGACAATGTTACTGAGCCAGTCAATGCGTTTAAAACTCCAATCGAAAAAGTTTGGAATAACAAATATTACAAACAGTTAAGGTATGATCTATCCACAGGCACAAAAAATAAAACCTGTGCAACCTGTTGGAAAAAAGAAGAAAACAACGAGTTTTCCCATAGACAAAAATATAACAGCGATGCAGGAATAACTGATGCACAGATCGAAACTCTATCTGCTGTTGCAATTTCAAACAACGGACATTATTCTATCTTACCTAAAGTGATTCAAATAAAAACAGGGAATCTTTGTAATTTAAAATGTATAATGTGCAACCAAGCGTCAAGCAGTTTGATAGAGGAAGAAGTCATACAATGGAAAGAACAGAAAATTCAGTTGCCCCAATACATTGAGTTTATAGATCAATATGAAGAAAAGTGGAGGGGATCTATTACTGACCAAGACGCAGAACACCTTTATCTTAATTATGAAAAAGCAATAATAGATTGTGATGAACTACAGTTAGTCGGTGGTGAACCATTAGTAAGCCCTGTTACACACTATATTATCAATCAGCTAATCAGTAAAAACATAGCTCAAGATAAGCGTCTCTATTTTATTACTAATTTAACGTCGTTGAATAAAAAATTAATTGAGAAATTAGAAAAATTTAAATTCACTACAATATCAGTGAGTTGGGATCATGTTGATAAGAAAAAATTTAATTTTATTCGATACCCTGCCAACTATCAGCATTTTAGAAAAAATTTCGATAAGCTCAGTAATTCTTTTAACATACATTTAAAACTAAGTCCCACATTTAGTATATTCAATATATTTGATATAGAACAAATATTCGACACCTTTAAAGAAATTTCATATACACAAAAAGATTTTACCATAAATCCTAACTGGGTGGAACAACCTAAACATTTTTGTATACGATATTTAGAACCCGAACAGAAACATCAAATAGCAGACTACATAGAAGCGTATATTGAAAAAAATAAAAATGAAAAAATGTTTTTAGAAAATCCTCCTTTCTTTGAAATGTTTAAGTCGATTAGAAACATGTTGTTTAAAGAAGTTTTTGATTTTGAAGAAGTTACGAAAGAAAGAACTCGTGTGCTTAAATTATATGACGACACACGAAACACTGATTATAAATCTCTTTTTCCTTACATCAAGGATTACAAGTGATGTTTACATTTGATCAGTTGACCCAGATTCATTTAGAAATATCTAATAATTGTCAAGCCAGTTGCCCCATGTGCTCGCGTAACATTAATGGCGGAGGCATTAACCCTTTAATCGTTAATCGTGATTGGACTTTAGAACAGTTTAAAATAATCATGAATCCAGAGGTGTTAACACAAATCGATGGATTTTATCTGTGCGGAACATTCGGCGATCCTATGATGAATAATGACCTGCTTGATATGTGTAGGTATGCCAAAGAGATTAAAACAGATATTCGAATCCATATGCATACTAATGGGGGTGCTCGTAAAGCAGAGTGGTGGGCTGAATTAGCAAAAGTGCTGCCAGCAGGTCACATGGTAACATTTGGGTTAGACGGTCTTGCCGACACAAATCATTTATACCGAGTTGGCACTAATTTTGATACTATTATTCGTAACGCTAAATCATTTATTGCAGCAGGCGGTCAAGCAGAGTGGGCGTTTATTAAATTTAAACACAATGAACATCAAGTAGAAGAAGCACAACAACTAGCTAAAGATCTTGGATTTGTGAGATTCAATTTAAAGGCGAGTTCGAGATTTATAATAGAACCACGTGTAAAAGTAGTTAATCGCCAAGGAGAGATCACGCATTATATCGAGCCATCCACTGATACTACCATGAAGTTTATCGATAAAAAAGCTATTGATAATTATAAACAGATTGTTAAAGATGCTGTGATAGAATGTCAGGTGTTAAAAACCAAAGAAGTTTACATAGATGCATATGGAGATCTATATGCTTGTTGTTGGTTAGCTAATACTCCATACACTCATATTTCAGAAGATGCATCTTTTGAAGTAAGAAAAAAAATTAAAGAGCAACACGAAAACATGGTGGCGCAGTTAGGCGAAGTAAACATATTAAAACGTAGCATAAAAGACATTATTGACAGTCCTGAATATCAAAATATCTGGACCGACATGTGGTCAGGAAAAAATAAAAATATCATATGTGCAAGAAGTTGTGGTAAACATCCGGAAACAGAAATAAGCAAGTGTTCAGATCAATTTTTAGAGACTATCAGTTTAGATGAATAAGTTTTGTCCTTTGCCCTGGATACATTTAGCAACTAGACCCAACGGCGATGTTAGGGTATGTTGCACAGCCAATGCATCTGGTGCCGGCGTTGTAGATTCTAAAGAATCTGGGCTTGTCACACAAGATGGGCATATCATGAATCTACGAGATTATTCTATAGAAGAAATATGGAATTCCTCTCAGATGAAGGCAACTCGTTTACAAATGATGAACGACGAGACTCCTGCGAGTTGCACTAAATGTTTTGAAGAAGAATCTAAAGGTATTACCAGTAAGAGACAGTGGGAAACTGTAGTCTGGAAGGAACGGTTGGATATCAACGCCATTGTTGCTACTACTGAACAGGACGGATCCTTGCCAGTTAGTATTCCATATTTTGATTTACGATTAGGGAATTTATGTCAACTTAAATGTATTATGTGTAGTCCTCACGATAGCAGTTCTTGGATTAAAGAATGGAAGTTACAATATCCTAAATATAAAACTCTAGAGTTGATAAAAGATCAAATATGGGACGACAGAAATAGAGATTATACTTGGTATCAAAACAACAAATTTCTCAATGAAATGAAGCAACAAGCAACGTTCATTAAAGAATTATATTTTGCAGGCGGCGAACCGTTGTTGATCCCAGAGCACTATAAAATATTAGAATTCATGGTTGAAACAGGTAATGCAAAAAATTGTGTACTACGATACAACAGCAATGGATTAGAATTGCCTGAAAGACTTTTTGAATTATGGTCACACTTTAAGCAAGTCAAATTCAATTTCAGTATAGATGCATTAGAAGAACGTAACGATTATATTCGTTATCCTAGTAAATGGGCCAACGTAGTTTCAAATCTAGAACGATTGGACGATACTCCCGATAATATTGTTGTTAATATTGCCTGTGCCGTACAACTAATGAATGTGTTGACTATTCCAGACTTGGTGAATTGGAAAACTAGTATGAATTTTAAAAAGATAAACTTGCCACCATACGGCGCCGGTTTAATCGGAACACATCTAGTGTATTTGCCAAGCTATTTAAATGTAAGAGTATTACCTAAACATCTAAAGGATCAAGTGAAAACTCGCATTGATCGTTTCTGTGACAGCAATATGACCAGCATCGAATTTATGAATAATCCTTATGGTTTAACAAGATGGAAGGGATTGATAAATTATATGGAATCTGAGGATTGGTCTAATAAGATTCCAACCTTGGTTGATTATCTAACCACCACCGACAGTGTTCGTGGCACATGCTATACTGATGTATTCCCAGAACTACAAAATTTATGATTCCGATTAAGATTATATCAACTCAAGACGAGAATCTATTACAGATTCGATTCTTTCCTACCGACATATGTAATTTTAATTGTTCTTATTGCTGGCCAGGCACACACGAGGGGAAATTTAGATACCCTAGAGATCTAGACTCCATACTAGAAAATTTTAGAAATGTGTTTGATCAATACAAACAGGCAGGAAAAACAAAATTCCATTTAACTATATCCGGTGGTGGAGAACCCACATTATGGCCGAAATTAGAAAACTTCTGTAAACAATTAAAAGAAACGCACGATGTTTTTATCACACTGGTCTCTAACGGGTCTAGAACGTTGGAATGGTGGAAAAACAATTATCTGTATTTTGACGACGTCACATTAAGTTTTCATAATGAATATGCTGACCTCGAACATCACTGTGCTGTAGCTGATTTTCTATATGAGAAAGAACTCAAAGTCACAACGCTTGTTTTAATGGATTTTAAAAATTGGGATAGGTGCGTTGATGCCGTGAATGTTATGTTGACCAGTAAGTATCCTTGGATAATACAAACTAAAGAAATTGTTGATGCTCCGGGTTGTGGAGTTGATTGCTATAACTCAGAACAGATAGCCTACCTAGAAAGCAGTATAAAACGTATTCCGTCCAGTGATAGATTGTTGAAACACATTGATGATTTTAAATTACATCAGAGCGTTATATTATTTGACGACAATACAGCTAAGGTTGCAAAACCCCATACAATCATACTTAACAATTGGAATAAGTTTAAAGGATGGAATTGTATGCTAGGAGTTGAATCTATAGTGATAAATTGGGACGGTACTGTTAAAGGATCGTGTGGAGTTGACCTTAATGGGATGAATCCTGTGATATGCCCGAAGAATGATTGTTCATGTCAGCCCGACACCCACATCTCTAAATTTTGTTAAAGGAATATCCGCGGCACAGGTACAGTTATCTCTTGTACAGACTATCGGACCTTTCGGCATTAAAAATGTTCCGTTATAGATATTTCCTAAACTACCACCGACACGACAAGTAGCACGATGTACTTCGCCGTCCCAGTTAATCATTAGACTCTCAATACCAGCATTGCACGACCACCCCTTAAATTGATTCATGTGTGTTTTAATTACATCATTGGCATGAATAATTTGAGAATCGTCTATTCTACAGTTAGGTTTAACAGTAGCATCACGTGCAATGATCCATTCTAAGTCTTTACCATCATAGCGCATGTCGTCGAACACATTATGATCTCCCTCAGTCCATCGGATTCGACGAATGGCATATTTGATTCCAATCTCATCGAACTTTTTAACAACAACTTTTACATTATGTATATACTTGTGGTGGGCCATAACATTAACAAAGAAGTCTTGTTCTGTGCTGTCATAGTATTTTAAAATAGTATCAAATATCCTAGTCCAGTCTTGTTCAAAATGTAAACTAAACACAAGATGATTGAAATACATTTCGTTATCTAAATACCAACGATATCCTCGAGTACCGTTGGTAGTTAAATTAATCCAAAATATATCTTTACGTTTAAAGTAATCAAGCAGATCTTGTATATCGGGATGAACACAAGGTTCGCCACCCGTTAAACTTATACGCAATGGTTTTCCTAGTTCACAAAGTTTGTCCACGGTTGATTCTAATATATTAATATCTGTGTGAGGACTATAGTTGTCGTGGATCACTGCTGGACAATAACTACAATCGTAGTTGCATCTCTTTCCTAGATTCCATTCAACCTTGAGTTGATCTTGATGAGGCCAAGCAGAAGTTATCTTATACATAAGGCACAAACTCTGGAGTTATTTTTTCAAAACATTGATTACGAGTAGCATCTAGTTTGTGATTAAATTCTATGCACTCTTGCCATTTATCACTTTGATCATTAGAATTAAGATAGTTTATGACTCCGGTAATTTGACCTCTGGTCAAATCAAGCAACATGGGATGTTTTTCCACTAATTTAAAATTAGCTAATTTATCTTGTACATTTAGTAAACGTGTAATTGCAACATTTTTTAAAGGGCCTGGCAATACCTGTGCTGATAAAACATTAGGATAGTTAACCATGTTGGTGTAAAACACAATGCCAAGATCGTTTAAGAACAATTCTATCATTTTGTCAAGTATAAGAACATTGCTAACTTGCACAGCAACAGCACCTACAATTCTGCTCACATTGGGGATGGTTTGTATCTGGTTAATATTATTAACAAGTTCTGACCAACTGGCGTTTCCCCGGACGTACTCGTAGCTATCACCTATGCCATCAATACTTACATTGACTGCTACTGATTTAAACTTAGGCCAATATTCCCATATGGTGCGATTGCTCTTGCCTAACATAGTCAAGTTAGTGGCATACTTAATTTCAATTTGATCTCCATAAGGAGCAAGCATATCTAAAATTTTATAATGTGTTGGATCCATTAACGGTTCACCACCAGCAAACTCCACACGTCTGAAGTACGGCAGTAGTTTTTCAAAGCTAGTCCACCAATTGTCGGTATCTACGAAACTGTCAAGAAACGGCTTGTTCTTGAGATTTAAGTCTATGACCTTTTGTACTAGGAAGTTATCTTCTTTTTTATAATGTTCTTCTACTTCTTGCCAATCATTCCATGACGTACTATCCATAGGATTACACATTCGGCATTTGAGATTACATAAGTTATTCATCTTAATTTCTATAGTAGGAATCTCAAAAGGCATTGTATAGTCTTTACGCAGTGTTGATACAGCATTGGGATACAAATTAATACGTGCCTCTGGAATCACACCTGCAATATGTCGCTGCCGCAGACTTTCTACACCTTGATCTTCTAGATTAAAGCAAGGAGCACATTCTGCAGGACGTTCATTGTTTAATACCTGTTTACGTATCTGTTGCATGACATTGTTATTCCAAATCTCTTCTAATGTTTGATCTTGAATAAATCCAACAGGATGGCTTCGACAGCAGACTTTAACAGCACCGTCTTCTCTAGTTGCTAGTCCGGTGAACGGATGCATACAAAATGTTTTACTTTGATTGTTCAATTGCCCACTCTCTTTCTTTGCACCAAAAACATTTGCCGCATGTTGGAACATGCTGTCCAGGTTTATATGTTGTATAATCTATCCCGTCAAACTCGCCTTCACAACTGCGAGTTATTTCAAACAACTCTTGTATATTTAAACGCTGATATTGTTTAACTATCCATTTCTTTTCTACGAATCTAAAAGGGTGACTCACTAAAACACCCATGTGTGTCATTAGTTCTAAATGTTTGTTTTTGTCTGTAGGTTCGAGATCTCTTTCAACCATGCCCGTAAATGCATCAGTTCTTGGATTCCTAGTTACTGCATTGTAATATGCTTTTACTTCATGTGTGTGGCAGACAAATTCTGCGTAGGCACGCTGTTGTGCGTTATCCCCACTGACTTTTTTTCCGTATTCATCTGTTATACTAGGCCCCATATTTCCGTATTCAACATCTGGTGCTATAAAATTTGTGTGTCTAACCAGTTTAAGATTAGGAAATTTCATAGTCAACCAATCGAATACTCTCATACTATCATGACTTTGCCATGGTCGAGTTTTCCACATTCTAGTATGACTAATTATGTGAACTGCCATTTTGGAATGTGCATGACTGCAAAGCAAATATGCCAGCAAGGCACTGTCTGCTCCACCGCTTAGACCAATAGCAATGCTGTTCCACGTTTTATCAAACGGTAAGATAACCCCATCGATGTTGTGTAAATTATAACTCATAGCCAATCTCTAGAATGCCATGTTGGTTTTTGTAATGTATTAATCTCTACAGAAGTTATATCATTATACAAGGACATGTTTGCAAATCCAGTGCAGGCCCGCAATGAAAAATTTATCACTGCGTTTGAAAATTTATTCTTGATATTTTTAATCATTTCATTTTCTTTATATAATCGATGATCTAAACTATAGAAAAAACTAGTTCCTTCGTAGGCATATATATTGGACAAATTTATCAAAGTTGGCAAGGTTAAATTTAAATTATCAAAATAGTATTCGTCAGTTAGCAGGTCTATTTTAATAAAATCGTAAGTGACGTTGTCAAGCAAAGGAGCATGCGATCTCCAGTAGTCTAATGCTTGTTGATTGTAGTCGTACATTATTACTTTAACTGGTTTAGTTTTGCTTATTACATTAACCCACCAATCACCGCTAGCCGGCACAACACACTGTTCAAATTCTCCTTGATCAAAATTCATCTTTTCTGTATTGGCTGTATGAATGAATTCGTTGGAACAAAAATGAAATCTTTTATATGCCCACTGAATGTGATTTAAAAATTCTCTTTGATTTTCTGGATAGTAATGTTTTTTATTTTCTCGAACAGTATCATCAAAAATAATCACAGGTAATTGATTGTCAAACGATTCTTTTAATAAGTTCCAACCGTGACATTTATGATTATAAGTTACAAGATTTGTCCCACCATTAACCCATATAGGAGTATAATGGTCATGTATATTTTCTTTACTACGATGAGGAGCATATTGTTGATGGCCGGCTCCTAATTCTTGTTTGCCTACTACTGGATAATTTAATTTTTTAAATATATTTAAATTTACAAAATAACATTGGTGGTGGAGTTCATAATATGCATCTCCTCTATCTAAGATATGCCCTGCTAAAAATGTATCAGTTTTTGATAGCTCTTCTACAGCATTATAAAATGCCTGTCCGTTTATAAATTCTGTTCCGGTTGAAAATACCACGGCTGATTTATACCCGTAATCTACAGCTGCTCGTAATAATATATCCTCATCCTGACCTTGGATAATGTCGTAGCCCTTAGAAAATGTATTTGATATTGTAAAATCGGAAATATTTTTGACAAGTTCACTAGCCCATGAACTAGGATAGGTATGTGTGTTGTCTACAAAACAGAAAACAATTGGGTTTTTAAATTGTTGAAATTTTACCACGTTCATATTGTTTATTATAACTTCTTACTACTAATTCTGCAAACTCTTTCTTTTTATTGCCGATGACACAATGAGCAATCATATGCATGCGAGGACTTGGACTATTATTAACAACTGAATGTGTACTGGTTATATTAACTATGAATGCCTTGCCTTCGGAGAACGGAACTGTGCCATGCCCGTCTAATGTCATGTAACAGTTGTCAGGATGTACGATAGCAACATTGATTGGAATCATATGATCCATCATGTCAAAATCAGTGTTTCTAACACCGTTTGGAGAATCATTGTGAGGAGCAATGTGGCCGCCAGATGCCAGTTCCATAAATCTCAATCGAGCAAATCTCTCAGTTGGTATAGATTTCCAAAAGTTAGTAATCGTAGGAGTTAGCATTGATAGTTCTGTCCAGTTATAGGATTCTAATGGTACATTTAAATCAGTTCCAGTATGCTCAACGCTTTGGCCGTGGATACAACAGCTCCGCCAGCCGTTATGCCCGCCGCCCTCTCTGTGGGGAACTAAAAAAGATTCTGCTAGTTTAGCTTCTTGTTTCCACTTTGATAAATCGAATGTTAGATCCAATTCTATCCAACCGATAGGCTTTCTAAGTATCTCAGTTGCTTGGTCTATGATATCCATGAAATATTTATATGCACGGTTTATAGGGTAAATATTTCATGCTATCCAAGACAAATTACACAGTTGATACATCGTTATTTCGAGAGGCTTGTGACCAGTTACCAAGTCAAGATATGAAGACCACTATAAACTGCCCAACCGGAAACTTCTTTTATGATACATGGGAATTGAAAGAAGAATTCAAAGGCACCGTTTGGGAAACTTTATATAATTCACTGCCTATAACTAAAGGAGAAGCAAGAATCATTATTTTAGATCCAGCCCATTGTTATCAAACTCATGCAGATATCGATGATCGATACCATCTTAACATACTAGGTGAAGCATGCTATCTTATGGACTTAGTCAAAGAGCAAATGTGTCTTTTAGAACAAGACGGTGTTTGGTATGATATGGATGCAGGACTACTGCACACTGCTGCTAATTTTGGCAGACGTACTAGAGTACAATTAGTAGTTAGACATTTACTAAAAAAGAATGAACTACTAGATCCGGTAGAGATAACATTGTCTTCAACTGTAGCTAACACCGACGATACTAGGTTTATATTTGATAATACGTTGAGCTCGTGGCTTAACAAAGCAAATAAGTTAGGCTATATAAGCAATTTTTCATATTCTCCAATGGTAGTAAATTTTAATATAGAAAAAAATAAACTAGATATGTTTAAAAGTATTTTGCCAGTCGAATTTAAACTAATATGAAAATTCATATATCTACACTCGGTAAAGAACTGTGTGAAAGTTTAATTAACGAACTTAGTACTCATACGGTTGACCCCAGCCACGGGCACATGGAACTGTCTAAAAACAATCCATACTATAACGAATATCTTAATCAGACCGAGATGTTAAAATCTGCAGGATATGATGAGCACACAGTCGAATATCGCCACTACCAATCGGGAGTTCACTTTCATAAAAATTACGAACGTGTTATTAGTGCGGTAGTTAATGCTAAACCGCTAATGTGCTGGGTCAGTGAAATCCGTCCAGGCAAATGCACACCGTGGCATTGGGATATTAATCCTTGGGAAAAAGAACACGAACAACTAGGCACGCTTGTGAGATATTTTTGTTTTCTAAGTAGACCATCAGCAGGACATGTATTTGTCACTGCCGACGATGCATACTACATGGAACAGCAAGGTAGCATATATCAATACGCTGATTTACATGCTTGGCATGCAGGTTCTAATGTAGGATTAGCACCTAAGTTTTTATTAACTTTTACTGGCTATAAGTAATTTAAATTCTTCTGTAAACTTACCATCGATACGCAATCCGTAGCTTTGTTCCATAGTAGCATTACCACCGTGCCAGTCTTGATCATTCCACCACGCAGCACGACTATTGATGTATGTGTGATTGCGCTTTTCAGGATCCCACAAATAAAACGGTTTCTTTGTATTAGGTCGGATGTGTATAAACTCGTTTACGTTATCGGTGTAGTCTTCCTGTAATCCTTTTTCGCCATCTAGATCTCTATGCTCAAAAGGAATACCTCCCGCTTCACAATGGAAGAATATTACTCGTCCGATATTTTCAAATATTCCTGTAGTAATTAAGTTTTCTACCCATGCAACTGTTCCTGGAAAGTGTGCGGCTTCGGGCGTGAGTTTTCTAGTAGCACTTCGATCATCCCACGAACCCTGTTCCCATAGAAAATAATAAATGTAAGGATCGTATGCTCCCATAGCCATTTTAATATATCGAGTAAATCTATTGCGTACCGTGAAATCTTGAAAGTCTCTATACAAATCAATGCCGCCTTGTTTAATAGGATCGTTATCGGGTAAAGCTAAAAATTCTTCTATTGCTTTGTAGATAGGTTTCCAATTTGGAATGTAACTCATGTCTTCTATTTTAAAAGCGGGCTTCATCCATGTGCCTTCTTTAGCAAATTCTCGTGCATCTGCAAAGCCTCGAAGTATTTCAGGCTGTAGTTGATCGAACTGATCCATATCAATATACGGAGACATATCGATGTATGGCTGATTGTTAATTCCTTTAATCATAAATTGCTTTTGCCTTCTCAATAAAGTCTACTGGGTAGTTACTTCTAAAACTTTCAAAACACAGTATCTGCAATGTCTTTAATGATTCTGGTTTATCCCAACTTAGTTCCATTGCTTCTATTTGTTTACGCATGATATCTTGTCTAGTACTGTATATATGACTGGCATGATCTGCAATACTAATAGGCCCTTCATTTTCTCTATATGTAAAAAAGTAGTTTATACTCTTTAGTTTGCCATCAACTACAAAATAGCTGCTAGGATGCATACTGTATTTGTACCATCCTAAGTCTTTATATGTTTGTATAATATTAAGCATTTGCTCTTGCCAGTCCGGTATAACTTTATCATAGTTTGCAACATCACATTCTGCTCGATTCCAAAAGTCTACACCATCCACTTCTAGGTAAAGTTTTCTAGCAGCCAAATCAATATTGATAATTTTGGGAACTAGGTCTGGGTATTTGTTACGCATTTGTGTAAGGTAGTTTACTTCGCGTAGCCACTTTTCTTCCATCTTGCTAGGATCTACTACTTCGTTCTGTCCTTTATGATATTCAGTATCATTATAATACCATTGTACAAATGTTTTTTTGTCCTCTGACATTAGACTTGTATAGATTAAATTATTCCGTTGTTCGCCTTGACCTGGAACTTGATTATAATAATAATTAAATTTCATATTCTAATAACCTTGTCTGCAAATTTTTCTATGCTACGTTTTAGCAATGCTTCGTGCTTTTCTTTATTCATTATGCCAACTGTGCTTAACAATATTTTAGTTCTATTAGTAGGATCAGCAGCGTGTTCTACATCGGTGTTGTTAAATGCGAAACATCGATATTTAGGATCTATTTGTGGCCAAATCTTTTCACCTTTATGCACAAAGTGAAAAGTATTGTATGCAGGATCAGTTGCATAAATGATATAACGTCTAGGTTCAGTCATATCATATTCAGCATCATTATGCGGAGGAATTGTTCCTATTTGCATAATGAAACCGCTAGTGCCAATTTGATCAAAGGGCAACTCACGCACACACTTCGCTAATCCAGGAAACGCTTCTTCAAATCCTGGATGAAATACTAATCCAGCATCGTCTATAGGCTTGCGTTCTTTAGACCAGTCTAGCCATGCATCGTATGTGTGCCAATTGCCGGGATCCTTGCGTAAGGCAACATAACACCATTCATGTCTACCCTCTTCGTATTCCCAGTAGTCTGTGTCAGTAATCTTGTTAGCATGAAACCAATCAATAACTGTTTGCTCATCAGGCATATCAAATTCAATGTCTACGGGTGTATAAATTACAGTCATTCAATCTCGCCTGTGAGTTCCAACAATTTTGGTAAGTCATCTCTCTTGAAACGAAATACTAATCCTATACGATCTGTATTGCTATAGTTTTCAGTTTCGTGTTCTATTATAGTATCAACCAAATATACTGTTCCGTCTGCAATCATTCCAACCTCTTTGCGATTGCCGGCATGATCCCAAAACTTAAAAATAGCACCGGGTGTATCGTAAATTGGAATATGTGCTGTATACTCGTCTCCTTGATCGACATGCCTTGACACTTTACCTGTAGGGGGTTGGACAACCAAACTCCAACGATATGCATAAGGGATAAGATTTTGTAATTTAGTAACTAGACCAAATGCCAATTCTGTGTTACGATATTCGCATCTTTCGTGTGTGCTGATATTATATGGAGGACACGGGATCGTTAAATCTACTAGGTTACTTTGTATTGCCCACCCATAGGGCAATATGCATCCGGGGCCGTTACTGATAATTCTGTTATACCATTCGTCGGTGATCTCATGTCCGTATCTATCCCACTTCCAACACAGATGATCGTAATCAGTCGACAGTGTTCGATAATACTCTTTTAAGCTGTCTAATTTTATAGTAAAATTAAGTTTTGTAACTGCGGTGTCTAACATTATTTTTCTTCTCTTGACTATTTAAGTAAATATGATTCTATGCAAAATAGATATGATTTAACCAATACACACATAGAAATTTATTATAACTCAACTCCTGAGTTTGAGCATGTTCGCGATATTTGTTTACAAGAAGATAATTGGTTACGTTATAACTACACCAAAGAAAATCTAGTAGTAGAGCAACATACAGGCTACGGAGTGGTCTATCAGAAGTCTACAGGCAAACCCATGGTTATGGGAGGTGTGTTCAATGACAGCCGTTATCCAAAAAATGTAGCCAAACAGATCAATCGTTTATACACGTTTCCAGAGTTTCGTATGAAGCACACTGACATGACAGATGGCTTTAGGGTGACCTGTAGTTTAATTGATGCATTAGAAGCAGTTAACGACTATGATATATATTTGATTACCATGCAGAATAGACCACGTGGTGGAAAGCGTTGGTGGGACACTTGGGTCAAGCATATGGATATTGCGTCTAATAGCAAGTGGACCTTGGGGCAAGGATATGCACAAACATGTCCGTGGTCTGTGCAAAAATGTTGGCAGAACTTTGTATACTACGAAACGGTTCCTGGAAAATTTACAGAATGGGATCCTAAAATTATTAATCACGAGGAGTGGACAATATTGCCAGAAGGAACATGAACTATAATCTTAAAGTAAGACTATTACAGTTATTCAATTTCATTGCTAGTATTGTTGCTGTCAGTTATGTATTTTACACTAATGAATTTTACTGGCTGTGGATCGCATTGGCATCTTGGTTTGTGATTGGACATGTTAGTTCTATTATAACATTGCATAGAATGTTAACACACAAAAGTTTTAAAACCTGGCCGTGGTTAGAAAATATACTTGTTTGGTTAACTGTATATTCAACTATCGGTCCCACTATTGCTTGGGTAGGACTACATAGAATGCACCATGTTAACTCAGACAAAGCTGGCGATCCCCACTCGCCGAATGTAGACGGCAAGTTTAATTATTGGGCCGCATTCAAAGTCTGGGTTGGGTATGACTGGCATGTGGAATCTATCTCGTTAAAATATGTAAAAGATCTTATTCGTAGCCCGTTACATAAGTTTATCTTTAATCATTATTTTAAAATTATTATCATAACTGGTTTGGTGTTAATAGCAATTAACCCTTTACTGTTTTTATTTGTATATGCGTTACCTGCTACACTAACGGTTCAAGTCATTGGACTGGTCAACGTGTTAGGACACAATCATGGATATAGAAATTTTGAAACCACAGATCGTAGCACCAATAGTTGGATTGCCGCAATCATTGCACTAGGTGAAGGGTGGCATAACAATCATCACGCAAATCCAGGCAGATGGTATGCAGGAGAAAAATGGTGGGAATTAGATCCGATGGGCTGGATTATCAAATTAATTAAAGTGAAGTGATGGGTACGTTTTATATCAGTCGTCCTAGGCTAGCATACATACATGTTCCTCGGACAGGTATGGCAATGAAGAAAATTATTAGTGATTGGATCAAACCAAATTTCGATGTTATTGATACAGATTTATGGATGATTGATCACCCTCATTTAGGTATAGTAAAGGATCACTATCCTGATGCAAAGACCATGAGCGTTGTTCGTAACCCGTGGCAACGTGTATACAGTTTGTATCGTAAAGTAAGCACAGAGGGCTATTGGTTAGATTGGAACAATCAAACTTTGTTAGATCTAAAACCTATTAATGAATGGGTCAAAGATTATTGTAATCCAGAAATTGAATTTAATTTCCCCAGATGGTTTACACGATTTACTAATCAAATTGACTTTGTTCATATAAATGACGAGTGGGTTGATTATGTATGCCGAGCAGAATCACTTGAAAACGATTTTAAAAAAGTAAAGGAATATCTAAATTGCAATATTCCTTTGCCCTGTATCAGCGGATATGATCATTGGGAATTTAAAAAATATTTTAATGATCAAAGTATTCAACTCATAAAAAAAGTCCACGAACGTGATGTGGACTTTTTCAAATATTCTATTTGATTAGAACAAATCTTGCCAACCGGCACCGTTATAAGCCTGTAGCTTGTTTGTACTGGTCAGGTAAGTAATCATGCCTGCCTGTGGTGAAGCAATCGCCGCAGTTCTAGCAGTTGCATCGGCAAACGGAGTTGCTCTAAAACATGGTGATTCTACAACTTTGTCATGTCGAATCAACAAGGCCTGATCCGGTTGATTGGTGCCATCGCTGGTAGCAAAAGTAATGTTGGTTTTGATATATGGGTCGCCGGTAGTATCAGTTCCTGCTACCACAGATGCTAGGATAATTGCACCGTTTACGTATGCAGTTCCATTATGTCCATTAAACGAGAATGCACCTAACGTTCCTTCCGAAACAATCTTGGCAGGAACTGAATAAGTTCCACTTTGTCCATTGAATGATATTGGGGATCCGCCATCTAGCAGGCCGTCTGTTCTTGAAAATATACCGATACTTTCATCCTCGTCACTTATGATACGCAAAGATGCTGGAGTAGTAGTAGTTCCAAGAATTAAGACATTACCTTGGCCTGCAAATTCAGCAATATCGGAAACAAACCCGGTTGCAATAACTCGATTGCTTACAGAGTCAATCATTAACGATGAGTTATCAGAAAACACCGATCCAGTAATATCGCCCTCTACATTTGCGAATACGGTATTGGCACTGAAGTCGCCAATGCTGTTACGAGCGACAATTGCATCTGGAATATTGTTGCTGGAAGCTGTGGTTGCAGAGTTAGAAACTTTGCCAGCTGTGCTAATTGTAGACAACTTTGTGTCTGCAATGCTGCCCGCCAGCATGGTATTAGTAACTGTGCTGGTGTCTGTAGTGTAAACCCCGTTTGTTACACTTCCTGCACTGCCAGTCACATTGCCAGTTACATTGCCAGTGACATTTCCAACTAATGAAGATCCAGCAGAGCCAGTTACAACACCAGTCACATTGCCAGTGACATTTCCTGTGACGTTTCCTGTGACGTTCCCAGTCAGATTGCCTATGAATCCACCCTGTGCAGTTACAACTTCTGTGGTGGTATTCACAATAACTGTGCTGTCGTTAGCTACAATATTAACATTTAAATCGCCGCCGGGCATTCCGATCGCTGATCCGCCAATGGTAGATCCTGCTGGTAGATTTACTGCTGTACCGGTAGCTGTGATTGTGGCAGCACCTAATTTTATACTTGATCCGCTGAGATATAAATCTCTAAATCTATATGTAGCACTGCCTAGATCGTAGGCCACATCTGCATCTGGAACGATATTTCCTTTGACTGTGCCATCCAAGAATATTCTGCCATCTACAGCATCAACTAATGCGGTTGAATCGTCTGCAACCAGTGTTCCTTTGAATGAACTGGCACTAATCGTTCCGTTATAATTGGATAGATCAACGGTAGCATTGATTATGTTACTGGCATCATTATATACAAAGTTAATACCGGAATGAGAGCCTCCGGTGAACATAGGTGCAACTGCATCTTGCGCATTTTCATCAGTATACCCGGTTACAGCAATGCCTCCCAAAGTAGTGCCATCGCCTACGTAAATTCTATTGGTTGGGGACGTAACAAAAAGCAGCTCGCCTACTGCTAATGGCTGTGTCATAGAGGTTCTTTGTAATTCAGTCCCTCTTCGAATCTGTAATGGCATATCTCAACTCCTGGAATTGTTCCTACTAGTATATTTATGTCACGGAGTCGAGAACGTATAGTCAAAAAAATAGCACCCTAAGGTGCTATTTTACCCTTTTTGTAAGCGCCTTAGGGCTGGCGCTAAAATAGGACTATGTCCTAATCCACTGTAGGCCCATTGCCGTTACGAAATCCTACTTCACCACCTTCTGCTTCAATGTTACGAATAACATCTTCGAACAAGATAGGGGCAAAATCCGGTGTTTGTTCCACGCATACGCAGTGGTAACGCACATCAGGTTCATCGCTGTATAAAACAGCACCTGTTCTAGCATCCACTCCACGGGCTTTACGCACACGATTTGAATGTAAATGGCCGTGTATGTTAACACCAAATCGACCCAAGCTGGCTTCGTGTACAGGAATATGGCTCAATATCATACCGTTCATCACATGATATGCACGTAATTCACGGAAGTGTTCACGATAGTCCGTGTCCTTAAAGATATCGTGATTTCCACGGATCAACACCTTGTCACCATTTAAACGATGCAAAATACTCAACGCCTTGCGGTTCAT
>Ga0247834_1000840_pt1 | contig 56407 bp, 42 predicted proteins | sample LaCruzMarch2015__8_FD_187118 | JGI IMG/M metagenome (GOLD analysis project Ga0247834, IMG submission 187118) | Freshwater microbial communities from meromictic Lake La Cruz, Castile-La Mancha, Spain - LaCruzMarch2015_12m | ecosystem: Environmental > Aquatic > Freshwater > Lake | place: Spain...
ACTACAATAGCCTCAAGTACCAGACGACTTTCTTCTGGCATTCTTTTGATCGCTTGTTGTAGTTGTTCTGGAAGCATCCGCAAAATTAAAATTTTCTCAGGAGTTTAATCGTGCTGAATAGTTACCAATTTTTTAGTTAAAGTGCTTGCCCGTATGCCTGCCCCTTTTTATCTTTGAGCATCCATTAAACAAAAAAACAATAACATGAAAACAGTACATCAGTACATCAGTACATCAGTACATCAGTACATCAGTACATCAGTAGCCTTGTTCTTTTAGCAATGTTGTGTTCAGGGACATTGTACGGTCAGGCGGGGGCGCTTAGTTTCAATACGCCCACGTATAATCCTTTAACAGGTTACACAAGTGTGGTGGTAAAATGGGAAGACAATACATATCTTACTTCAAAGGGGCTATTCATTTTACTCGGATTATCTGGCACCTCCCTTTGTATTGACCCTGCTTCTTCATCGGTTCACTCTGATTTCACTAACGATGTAAGCTATTCTAGTAGTAGCGTGACTATATCAAAGATCAACTTTAATCAACCTTTTTCGGTACAAACAGATTACGATCCTCTGTTAACCATTTATTTTAGAGCAGCTCCCGGTAGTACAGTCACGTTAAATTTTACTATTGCTTCTATTTTTGACAACCTCCCTAATTTTACGCTTCATCCCATAAGTAAGCCGTCTGCTTTAAACATAGCCATGCCCGACCCCATCAACATCAAAGGTCTGGTGCGCAAAGCGCCACTTGCATTTTCCGAATGCATCAACGGTTTGAACGGCGGAATTTCCGACGTCACTATGTCTTACTCAGCTGGCACAGTAACATGTTTTCCAACATACAGCGCATTTTCCACTTTTTCGGGCTTCCCCAGCAACCCTTACACTGAAGTGTTACCTACAGGAGCATACACAGTAGACGTGCCTTCGCACTTCGTTTATACCATAACCCCAACTAAAACGGGTGATTGTGATTGCGGTATTGATGCGGAAGACATAAATATAGGACGAAACATTATTTATCAAATTGAAAATAACCCAACACTTGCTGAGCTGATTGCCATGGACTTTACTGCAAATGGTACGGCTTCGACTTATGACTTATCCCAAATGGAAAGTTGCCTATTAGGCCTTTTTAACCCAACCACCTCGTGGACGCCTTGGTTTTTTGTGCCAATTGCGATTTATAATGCAAATAATCCGCCAAATAGTTTTCCTTCCGTACCCTCTGTCCCTTCATCTATTACCACCCCCTTGTTAGTGTCTCCACTTTTCGCCCAAGACTTTTACGGCATCAAACGCGGTGACTTAGATGGCAGCTGCTCAGACTGTGACGACGAATTCTTCCGTGCTCCTGAGCCAAATGTAGACCGTTCTGTACCGAAGGTTATCAACTACCACCTTGAAAAACCGGAAATGGTAAAAGGCCAAACAGCAGACTGGTATCTCACATTAGACGAAGATGTGGATCAATTAGCCGTTTTGGGTCTTGATTTTGACTTGGACAATCAAGCAATAGACATCCTGGAAGTGCAAGCGGCAGACATTTCTGCTGAATTTTTTCAAAGCAACATCAGTGTACGAAGTACAGAAGCACCCTTGCGCCTAAAATGGTTTTCGGGAAATCCCAATGGCGAATCGCTTCAAAAAGGGCAAAGGCTGGTTCGTTTGCGCGTAATGGTGTTGCAAAATGAGGCGGAAGCAGGAACAGTACTGCGCGAAATAAAATATGCCAAACCCAATGGTTTTTATGAAAACGGCGCAAACACTGCGTTTATTCAGCTTGCAGCGGCTACTAGCAATGCAATTGAACTGCGTTTGTTGGGGGGAAATCCGGTGCGGGATCAAGCATCATTTGAGTTAAGCAGTCCTGTAGTAACAGATGTACGCCTGCAATTGGTGGACGCTCAAGGCCAAGTGGTACATACCATGTCTCTTCAAAGCGTCAAAGGGAGTCAAATTGTCAAGCTAAATAGCGTGGAAAGCATAAAGCCTGGTGTTTACCTCCTGAACGCCGCGTCGCAAACGCAATACACCTCCGTCCGATTTATTAAACTTTAACTAAATGACAAGAGTATGGTAATTCTGAGACGTAAAGCCTCAGAATTACCATGCTTTTATCGTATTAATATTTCACTCATGAATCGATTTACTCTAATTGTCTTCCTTTGGGTCTTTTGGGTGTGTTTAAATCAAGCCTTTGCACAAGACATTTATTACATTCATACTAATCCCTCCAGTCCTGTTACTACAATTTCTAGAATAAATCCCAAAACTTGTGAAATTACAAAAGTAGTAGATATTCAATTGCCGACAGATGCATTAGCCCAACGATTTTCGGATATTACATTTGCCCCAGATGGCAGCATTTATGTTACTGAAACCAAAAGTACACCATTAAGTAGGGGTATTAGTAGAATAGATACTATTACAGGAGAGGCAAAGCGTGTATTTGATTATTCAGGCATACTTGTTGCAAATTCCTTAGTGTGTTCATCGGATTATACATTGTACTTTGGGGCAAATTATCTTGCATCGTACAATTTGTTAACTGGCATATTCAATTACTATGGCGGTCCATTTCCATTAACACTGTCCGGCGATTTGACATTTCAAAACGAAAAATTATTGGGAGCTGCATTAGGAAACCAACTTGTTGAAATAAGTATAGATACTCCTACACAAAGTAAAGCATTATTCAGTTATATGACAGATCCTAACTTTTTAGCATTTGGTATTGTTGGCTATTCACCTACATGCGATAGTTCAATTGTATACATAACAGCTAATGAAAATGTTGGGTCTGATCCAACCGGCAAGCTATACCGTCTTGACCTGAATACTCAAGCTACAGTATTTTTGTGCGACCTTCCATATGGTGCCAACGGCGCGGCCATGTTTTCAGAACACACCGCATCCTATTGCGACCTGGAGCTGAATTTGGACGCCGATACGTCTTCGGGTGCACCGCCAACCGACTTCCGCGCCGGGGATGTCTGTCGGGGGGGTACTGCGGGATTTGATGTTTATCTTGCCGACACTACAGACGCTTTTTTGCGTTCGGGGTACCACATCGATTCGATGGTCGTCCGCTTGTTGCCCCCTCCTGTGGGCGGTGGATTTGAAGCGCTGCTGCTTTATCATGTCAACAATCAAAGCCACCCGGATTTATGGATTACAGGCTCATTTTCCCAGGAAATTAGGATATACAACAAATCGAACAACCTGAACGCCACAGGCGCATTGGCATTTGAGGAGGTGCTGGATTCACTGATATGGGCGGGCAGCCCCGGCATACTTCCCGGCCCCCGCACCGTAGAATGGATCGTGTACGCCTCTGGCGGCCGCACCGACACCGCATACACGTACTTTGAAGTACTGCCGCCCAATGTGGCAGGCGCCGACAACAGCGTGTCGCTCTGTGCCAATGCTGCGGCGCAAGATTTGTCTACCTTCTTGTCTGCCGATGCACAGCCGGGCGGCGTCTGGTGGCCGCTCACGGCCTCGGGCGGCAGCGTGTACAACCCGGTGGCAGATGCGCCCGGCGCATTTTCATACATCGTATCCGCCGCTCCTGAATGTCCTTCTGATACTGCATGGATCACCGTGTCCGAAAATCCGCTGCCGGTGTTTAGCGCAGGCATCGACCGATTGCTATGTGCGGGCAGCAGCTTGTCTTTGGTGCCGCCTCCCGCTGCGGGCATAGTTTATACGTGGAATACCGGAGTAGCTGCCGACAGCCTCGTGGTAAGCACGCCAGGGCTGTATTGGGCCTTGGCGACGGACGCAGACGGCTGTTCGTGGAGCGATACTGTATTGGTCAGTGCGGGCGACACGGCGGCGGTGTACACCAGCACGAGTACCTGCGTGGGGCAGTCGGCCAACTGGAACGGATTCACGTTTTATGCCGATACGGCCCTGTGTGTGACGTATACGGCAATCAACGGTTGTGATTCCACCCATTGCTTTTCGGCCAGCTTTTATTATCCGGTCGTCAGCTTGGATACCACCCTTTGTCAGGGGCAGATGCTCACGTATTTGGGCGAAACCTTCACGGAGGCGGGCACGTATGTAGATACGTTGAGCCTATTCGGCTGCATGACTAAGGTGGAAGTGGTGCTGAATCTGACGCCTCCGTATACGCTGCAACAGGTGACGACTCTGTGTCCGGGGCAAACATACGTGTGGTACGGCGACACGCTGGAGCAGCCAGGCCAGTACCAGCGCTTAGTGCAACAGCCGGGCTTTTGCGACACCGTGCTGCAATTGGTGCTCACTCCTGCAATAAGCGTCACCTTAGACCTCACCCAAAGCCTCTGTGCGGGCGATACCCTCCAATTCGGCACACAGGCGCTCACGCAGACCGGCATGTATTTTGATACGCTGGCAGGTCTGGCAGGCGCTTGCGACACGGTGGTTACGCTAACCCTGTCGGTGCTGCCCCTGCCCGTGCCCACCATTGAGGGCGACACACTGCTGTGCGCAGGTGATCAGACCAACCTTGGCGTGTTGGATGTCTATGCAGCCTATATTTGGTCTAATGGAAGCACCAATGCACAACTCAATGGCTTGGCACCGGACACTTATTTCGTCACGGTAACCGATGCATCGGGCTGCACAGGCTCGGCTGGTGTGTTGGTGTCTGCTTCAGCGCCCATTGTGGTGAAACTACTGGCCACCGCCCCCCGGTGCCCCGGTTCGTCGGATGGCGCTGTTTCCTTGGCCGCAGAGGGCGGCACAGCGCCCTACCAGTACGCGCTCAATGGCGGAACACCCCAATCCGACTCGTTGTTTGCGCTGCTGCCTGCCGGAAATTATTCCGTTCAGGTGATCGACCAACTGGGTTGCACCCAAACCGATACCCTTTCATTGACGGGGCCTGCATCCTGGAGCATCGATGTGGGCGCCGGGCTTATACTTGCGCCAGACGATGCTTATGCCATACCGTTGACCATCAACGGACAACCACTGCAGCCCTTGCAATACGCATGGTATCCGCCAGAAGGGCTTTCCTGTGCCGACTGTGCGCAGCCTGTGGCCACCCTTCAACAAACCACCACGTATCAGGTGACGGTCAGCGACGCCAATGGCTGCACGCAGACGGATACCCTGGAACTGCGCATCCGCGACAGCATAGCCGTGTACATCCCCAACGTGTTCACCCCGAATGGCGATGCGCTCAACGAAGTGTTTACGGTGTTCGCCCGGCCCGGCGCTCAGGTCATCGTGGACGTGTTTCAGGTGTTCAACCGCTGGGGCGAATTGGTGTATGAGGGCAAAAACATGACACCTGGCGACTACACCCAAGGTTGGGACGGACAGGTGCGGGGCAAGGACGCACCAGCGGATGTGTACGTGTGGTATGCGGAGTTGAGGCTACCGGATGGAACGGTGGAGCAGCGGCAGGGCGATGTTACGCTGTTGAGGTAATATAGACAAATGCACAGTTCATTTGCCCCAACAATTGAAAAAATGCATTAACTTTGTTCACTAAACAAGCATTTCGTTAAATTAGCGTACGATTTGCTGATTGGATTAGCCAAAGCAAGGGCAAAAAAAATAGCAGCTTGACGGTAACCTTCTTCACCCTCACCCTTTCTCAATATCCGCAAAAAACAACCGCAACTCATTGGCATCCTTTGGTTTGATGCGGCCAGCCAAAATGAGCCGCAGCTCCCGGCGGCGGGCGGCGCTTTCAAACAATTGCTGCTCCTCGTTGGACAACGGAATCACTTCGGGCACCGGAATGGGCGTCTTGCGGTCGTCGTCAAGCGCCACAAACGTGAAATAGGCGTGGTTGCAGCGGCGCGGATTCTGGCCCTTGATGTTGTTGGCGTACACTTCTACATAAATCTCCACCGAGGTGTTGAACGCCCTGGTGACGCTGGCTTCCAGGGTGATCACGTCGCCCAAAAAAATGGGCTTCTGGAAAGAAATGTTGTCCACCGCAGCCGTCACTACATGCGCTTCGCAGTGTTTGCCGGCACAAATGGCGGTCACAATGTCCATCCAGCGCATCAGGTAACCGCCCATGAGGTTGCCCATGGCGTTGGTGTCGTTGGGCATGATGATTTCAGTCATCACCGTACGGCTGTCGGCCACCTTTTTGGGCGGCAATTTTCCGGTTTCTGGCATTGGTTTTGGGTTTGTATGGATTTAGGCAGTAGCCTTGGCAGCAGCAATGTTGTTGTACACTAAGAAAAAGCCGCCAAACAGTACAGTGGAATAGAAAAGGTCGCCCAGCATGGTCGGCCCCAGAAAAGGCAGTCCGGCAGCATAACAGGCACCCAGCCCGGCCATCGTTTTGGGGTACATGCCCCCTTGCGCCCACACGCCGAAATTGCTGACGGCAAAAAACAACAGCGAAGCGGCCAGCGTGCTCAGGCCTACGCGTGCCCAGTTGTGGTTTTTAGACAGCGCCAGCTCGCCCAGCAACACCACCAGACCAAAAGCCAGGTATTGCCAGATGGAGGTAAACCACACAAAACCGTCGTAATATTCGGCGTACACCACGTTGTTCAAAAACAGATCGCTCACAAACAATGCTGCAAAAGGCACCAAAAAGGAAACCAGTCGGCTTTGGAACATGGCTGCGCCAAACAATCCGATGGCGGCAAGTGGCGTAAAGTTGGGCCAGTGGGGCAATACGCGCATGGCGGCTGCCATCAGGACAAGGATCAGGACTAATCGTAGTTTCATGGACTGTTTTGCTATGAAATTGCTAATGCGATGCAAAGATAGGCGCTTCACGTTGTCTTTGCTGCCAGAGGCGTGTTTTTGCAGCGCCGTTTTTCTTATCATTGCCCGAAAAAAAACATTACATGACAAATTGGTTTGCCGCAGCCCTGTGCTGCTTATCCCCCTGCTTTCTTTTGGCGCAGCCCGACCGCTGGCAACAACGCGCCGAATACAACATGACCATAGATGTTGACGCCGACAAACACCAATACACGGGCACGCAACAACTTCAATACACCAACAACAGCCCCGATACCCTGTTTTCGGTGTTTTACCACCTGTATTTCAATGCCTTCCAGCCCGGAAGCATGATGGATGTGCGCTCCCAAACCATCGAAGACGCCGACTCGCGGGTGGCCGACCGCATCGGTAAACTCACCCCCGATGAGCAGGGCTACATCAAGGTCAGGTCGTTGACCTGCAACGGCCAGCCAACCGTTTTCGAAACCAGCGAAACCATCCTGGAAGTCAAGCTCCGGGAACCGATTTTGCCCGGGGCTACGGCCAGATTCGACATGACGTGGGACGCGCAGGTGCCCCTGCAAATCCGCCGTTCCGGGCGCGACAACCGCGAGGGCGTCGAGTTCTCCATGTCGCAGTGGTACCCCAAATTGTGCGAATACGACTACCAGGGCTGGCACGCCAATCCGTACATCGCCCGGGAGTTTTACGGCGTTTGGGGCGATTTTGACGTGACCATCCTCATCGATAAAAAGTACGTGGTGGCTGCAGGCGGGTACCTGCAAAATCCACAGGCCGTCGGATATGGCTACGAACAACCCGGCTTGCCTGTGCAACAACCCGCAGGCGACAAACTCCAATGGCATTTCAAAGCGCCCAATGTGCACGATTTTGTGTGGGCAGCCGATCCGGATTTTACCCAAAAAACAATGCGCCTCGACGACGGCTCGCTCATGCGCTTTTTTTGGCAAAAAGGAAAAGGGTACGACGAGCAGTGGGAGGCCCTGCCTGCCATCATGAACCGTGCGCGCAACACCATGAACGCCCGCTTTGGGAAATACCCGTACGCCGAATACGCATTCATACAGGGCGGCGACGGCGGCATGGAATACCCGATGGCCACGCTGATCACCGGCAACCGGCCGCTGGGCAGCCTCGTGGGCGTGAGCGTGCACGAACACCTGCACTCCTGGTACCAGATGATCCTGGGCACCAATGAAAGCCTGTACGCCTGGATGGACGAAGGCTTTACCTCTTACGCCGAAAACATCGTGGAAAATGAACTGGCGCGCCAGGGGCTGTTAGGCGCCCGCAAAGCCGCCGACGAACCCCAGGCGAGCAGCTATGCCGGGTATTTTATGCTGGTCAACAGCGGCCAGGAGGAACCGATGAGCACCCATGCCGACCATTTCAATACCAATTTTGCGTACGGCGTGGCGGCATACAGCAAAGGCGCGGTTTTTTTAGCTCAACTCGGATACGTGATCGGCGAGGCCAACCTCGAAAAAGGCATCTTGCAGTACTACGACACCTGGAAGTTCAAGCACCCGAACGTCAACGATTTTATCCGCATCATGGAAAAACAGAGCGGCCTGGAGCTCGACTGGTACAAGGAAGATTTTGTCCACACCACCAACACCATTGATTATGCCATTGACAAGGTGGAAGAGGTAGACCGAAAAAACACCCGCGTCAACATAGCCCGCAAAGGACGCATGGCCATGCCGTTAGACATCCTGGTGACGTACAACGACGGCAAGCAGGAGCTGTTTTACGCCCCCCTCGAAAGCATGCGCGGGCTGAAACCGGCCGAGTATGACCAGCCCCGCACGGTGCTGCCCGATCACCGCTGGGTGGATCCGGCGTACACTTTTGTCATCAACCGAAAGCTCAAAGACATTGCCCGCATCGACATTGATCCCACCAAACGCCTGGCGGATGTGGATGCAGACAACAATACCTGGACGCCGTAGATCAACCCCTCAATCCAGCCAACCAGCCGGGTTCATCCGCGTCTTTTGGTTCCAGAGTTCAAAGTGCAGCTCGGCGGCGCCCGTGATGGGGTTGGTGTTCACGTTGCCCAATACATCGCTGGCGCGCACGGTCTGGCCTTTTTTGTAACGGGGGTCGCCGAGGTTGGAATAGACCGTATAATAGTTGCCATGTTGGACAATGACGGTGTATTCGTGTCCGGGAATGTATTGCACGCCGGCGACAATGCCCTCGTGCACAGCGCGAACAGGTTCGCCCTCTTCCGTGCGGATGTCAATGCCATTGTTGGTGACTTCGAGGTTGCGGATGGTGGGGTGTTTTTGCTTGCCGTAGCCGCGCACCACAAAACCGTTTGCCACCGGCATGGGCAGTTTGCCGCGCTTGTTTTGAAAAGCCGTGGAGGTATTGTCGCTGGCAGGGGCGTCTTCTGTTTCTGATGAGGCGGTGGCCTCCGTTTTTTCAGCCGGGGCGGCAGCTGCAACGGGTTTATCCGCTTTGGCTTTGGCTGGTTTTTTTTCTTTTTCCGGTTTGGCAGCCGGTTTTTTGGGTTCAGGTTTGCGGGGTTCGGTATTGCGTTTGAGCACCTCGGCGGCAATGACGTCTTCAATGGCTTTGTTGAGCGCGTCGTGGGCGGCCTGTTGTTGCTGGAGTTGGGCTTTGAGGCGCGATTCGTCTTTTTGCAAATCTGCCAGCAACACATTTTTGTCTTTCAACTCCACATCAAGCGTCGATTGTTGACCGGTGAGCGTACCCAGCAGGTTTTCTTTTTCCATGCGGGTTTGCTCCAGGGTTTGCATTCGGTTGGAGAGCATGTCGCGGGTGAATCGGATGGCCTCGGCCTGTTGGCGTCGGAAGGCGTCGTATTTGCGCAGGAACAGCCAACGGCGGAAAGCCTGATTGAGGTTGGCGGCGGAGAAGATATACAACAGGGGGTTGTGCAGTGATTTGCGCCGGAAGGCGTTGCGCATCATGCGTCCGTATTCGTTTTCCATGCCCACCACATCCTGATTGAGTGCGCTGATCACATTGTAGGCGCGCTGCATGCTTTCTTCTGCTGCTTCAATTTCGATCTGAACCGTTTGGACCAGCGAGGACCGCTGGTTGACCTGTTGTTGCAGGGCTACGAAGCGGTTATAGGTCGCCTGACGGGTTTTCGACGTTTTCCGGAGCAGCTTGTCGGTTTGCTCAATGTCGCGCAGCAGTTTTTTGCGGCGGGTTTCGAGCTCTTTTTTCGACTGTGCGTGCAGGGCGACCAATGGAAGGAGCAGTCCAAACAGGAGCAACCACAGGGTTTTACGGCAGGCGGCGGTAATGCGCGGGTATGTCAAATCGGTAGGTTTCAGCGCCATTGGGTACAACTTCGGTGAAAGTGATGTCTAATGCTAATCGGCCTTGTGCCTCGGTTTGGGCGTCTATCCGGCGCTCGTGGGCGAACGGGCCAAGCATTTCGGTGGTTATAAAACGATTAAACAGCAACGATACCTGGTTTTGCGCGCGTTTTTGTTCAAAAAGACCCGTTCGCCACCGGTAAATGCCGTCTTGTATGCCGTATTGTGCCTTGTATTGCGCTGTTTCGCCCTGCAAATGGTGCAATCCGTCCAAGGTGTCCGACACCATCTCCATGTTTGGAAAAAACCATGCCGAACCCAGCAGCAGGCGTTGAATCATGTCGAAATTGCCCGGCACACCGTAGTCCCTCAATACTTTTTTTAAGGGCAGGATGGTACAGGACTGGTCGATGCGGTTGATGGCATACACCGAATCGGGAGTGATGAGCACGCGAAGGCCTTCGATGCCAAATTTTTTGACGTTGAGCCAGATGATGCTGTCGCGCAGCCAAATGATGTTTGTGGTAGCTTCTATGGATTGCCCTTGTCCTTCGCCTTTTAATTCGCCGCGCAACAGGAGATTTTTCAGGCGCTTATCGGGCTCAAAAGCGGATTTGTTTTGCAGTGTATTGGCCGTTTCGATGCGTTTTGGGGCCGAAAATACGTCTGCACTTCGTTTTTTGCTGCATCCCTTTGCCGAGACGAAGACAAACAGGCACATCAAAAACATCCACGGTGGTAAGGTGAATATACACTTCATGGCGTAAAGGTACCGATGTTGAGCTATATTTCTTCCCCCTTCAACCCTCATCATCCAACTCCAGCCTTGCCGCCGCCAGTTCGCTCCACGCGTGCCGGTCGCCTGCCGCTTTGGCCACGGCAATGCCCGCATCGTACGCCTCCAGGGCCTCCTCGGGCCGCTCCAGGGTTTCCAACAGCTTGCCCAAATGGTAGTACAAACCTACATAATCGGGGTCAGCGGCTTGCAAACGACGGTAATACGACAAAGCGTTTCCAAAATCTTCTGCCTTTTCATATTCTTTGCCCACGGCAAACAACAGAAAGGAGTCGTCCGGTGTTTCTTCCAAAAGTTTCAGTAAGTGTTCGAGGCGCATGAGGGAGTTGAGGAGCGAAATTTCGCTGTTATAATTTTGATATGAATACCTTTGTGCTGTACATTTGCGCTGCAAGTTGCAACAGTGCAGCGCGCATACCTAACCTTTTTTGGTAAAACCATGAAATATCTTGTTTGCATCAGTCAAACGCCGGATACCACGGCCAAAGTATCCTTTTCTGCCGATGGCACAACGTACAATGCTGCCGGTCAGACGATGATCATGAACCCGTACGATGAATGGTACGCCCTGGTGCGCGCCTGCGAACTGGCGGAGGCCGACGGCGGTACCGTGGTGGCCCTCAATGTGGGCCCGGCGGCCAACGAACAGACCATCCGCAAAGCCTTAGCCATCGGTGCTACCGAGGCGGTTCGGGTGGATGCGGAAGCCATCAACGCGGAGTTTGTAGCGCATCAAATTGCAGCTTATGCCAAAGCCCAGGCATTCGACGTCATCCTGCTCGGCAAAGAAACCATTGACTACAACGGCGCAGAAGTGGGTGCCTTGTTGGCCGAATTGCTCGATATGCCTTATATATCCAATGCCGCACACCTGGAGTTGTCGGGAAATACTGCTACGCTCTCGCGCGACATAGAGGGTGGGGTAGAGGTACTGGAAGTGGACACGCCTTTTGTACTCAGTGCCGCAAAAGGCTTGGCCGAACAGCGCATCCCCAACATGCGCGGCATCATGATGGCCCGCTCCAAACCCCTTCAGGTGATCCCGCCCGTGCCCGTGCAGGCACACGTGCACACCGTTCAGTTTGTACTGCCGCCCGCCAAAACCGGCGTAGTTATGATCAAACCCGACAACATCGACGAATTGGTGCGCCTCCTGCACGAAGAAGCGAAAGTCATCTAAACGCACAAATAATCAAATAAACAAATCCACAAATCCACAAATCCACAACCATGGTCCTCATATTCGCAGAAACCCTACGCGGGCAATTCAAAAAATCGGCTTTCGAGGCCGTCACTTACGGTAAAAAAACTGCCGATCTGATGGGGGTTCCCTGCAAGGCCGTTGTATTGGGTTCCCAGGCATCCAATGCAGGGGTATTGGGCAAATATGGCGCTGAGGCGGTATTGCAAGTGGCTGATCCGGCTTTGGATGTACTTGACGGACAAGTGTACGCAGCGGTGCTGGCCGAGGTGGCCAAACGCGAAGGCGCTACCGTTGTAATCCTGAGCCACACCTCCACCGGCAAAACGGTGGCTGGCCGCCTTGCGGTGCGCCTGGATGCAGGCCTGGTATCGGGCGTCAATGCGTTGCCAGCATTGGAAGGCAGTAGCTTACGCGTGCACAAAAATGTATTTTCAGGTAAAGCTGTGGGTACATACGAGATCAGCAGCGCGGTAAAAGTGTTGTCGCTTATGGGCAACGCCGTAAAACCGGAACTGATCGGGGCCGATGCGCCGGTGGAGACCATCAGCGTCGCCATACCGGCATCCCGCATTCGGGTGAAGGAAGTCAAAACCCAGGAAGGCATCGTACCGTTGCCGGAAGCCGAGGTAGTGGTTTCGGCGGGCCGGGGTATGAAAGAACCGGGCAACTGGGGCATTGTGGAGGAACTCGCCGATGTTTTGGGTGCCACTACGGCCTGCTCGCGTCCGGTAGCCGATAGCGGCTGGAGGCCCCACCACGAACACGTGGGCCAAACAGGCATTGCCATCCGCCCCAATTTGTACATTGCCATCGGCATCAGCGGTGCCATACAGCACCTGGCCGGTGTAAACAACTCCAAAGTAATTGTGGTGATCAACAAGGATCCGGAAGCGCCATTTTTCAAAGCCGCCGATTACGGCGTGGAAGGGGATTTATTCGAGGTGGTTCCCCGTTTGACAGCGGCCATTAAACGCCTGAAAGCAACACAATAAAATGTTGTTTCAACCAAGCGAAGGGATGTTTGTTATCAACCGGCAGCAAACGCTTATCTTTGCCTGCCGCATATAGGCAACTGTATTTGCCGGAAAACCCTATCGTCTGCATGAAACGCATCGAATTAGACATTATGGCGCTCTCTCACAGCGTCACCCAATCGCATAATTACGCCATAGTCCTGGGCGAACGCCGCGGTCAGCGTCGGCTTCCCATCGTTATAGGCAGTTTTGAAGCACAGGCGATTGCCGTAGCCATGGAGCGCATGACGCCCAACCGGCCGCTGACGCACGACCTGTTCAAGAACACCCTCGACACTTTTCATGTGGAACTCAAGGAGGTGGTGATCAACAACCTGCTTGATGGCATTTTTTATGCCCGTTTAGTGTGCCTGTTCAACGGGGAAACATTTGAAATTGATTCCCGTACCTCAGACGCGATCGCTATGGCCGTGCGTTTTGAATGCCCGATTTATACCTATGACTTTATCCTGGAAGCCGCTGGCATGGTGCTGGAAGACCAGGAAGAGGGCAGTGGCGCACAGGGCATTCAAAACATCGCAGCTGGTGGAACAGGCGCTGAAATCAACATGGAAACCCTGGAGCGATACACCGTTGACGACTTGCAGACCAAGCTGACCGAAGTGCTGGACGCCGAGGACTATGAAACCGCAGCCCGAATACGGGATGAAATTCGGAGAAGGGAACAAAAAAGCTAAGGCGCTTACACTTTTCCAATCACCACCATTTGATTCAAGGTAGGGGACTCCACGCCCCCTTTTTGTTCAATGGTGATGGCAAACGCGTCGGCCTCTTCCACATTTAACATACTTTGTAATTCGCCGGCATTGGCCATAGACAACAACCCCGCGCTTTTGGGCTTGCCGTCTTTCAAAGACCACAATTGATATTGCAGTTCATCTGGCAGTGCGGGCAGGTTTTTTATTTCCAAAAGGGTTTTTCCTTGTCGAGCATTCCAGAAAATAGTCACCAACGCATCCGGATGCGATTCCGTACCTTTTAAGGCAATGGGAATGGTGCCCTGGTTGAGCAGAAAATTGAGCTTTTGTTGCACTTCTTCCGTCTGCTGCCGGCAACTCGCGCGGGCTTGCTGATTTATCCAGGCCTGGTATGCTAATGCAGACAACGCCAGTACCATAGCCGTAATGGCCAAGACGGCCCAGGTGCTCAAACCCGTTGTCGAATGAGGGGCAGTTGTCACAGCCGGAGATACGGGGAGTGGCGTTTGCTCTATCTGATGCATAATGGCCTCTTTTAGCGCGGGCCTGGGAGGCAGGGCATCGTGCAATGCGAAAGCCGAAAAGGTATCTTGTATATTCCGAATGCGCGCCTTGATCGCCGGGTGCATAGCAGACAGGGCCTCGACCTCGCTGATTTCGGCAGGCGAGAGGGCGTCCATGACGTACAACTCCAGAATCCCGGATTCGATGTAGGCGTTGATGTCCATCGGTTAAGTAAACATTGCGCTAAGTTGATTGATGGCGGCGTAGCAGCGGGTTTTTAAAGTCCCCAACGGTATGTTAAGAGCTTCTGCGGCTTCACTCTGGGAATACCCTTGAAAATACAAGAGCTCCAGGATGTCCCGGTGTTCAGGCTGCAAGTTGACCAATAGTTCTCTGACGCCGATGGTTTCGGGGTTCAGCGCGGCGGTTTGCAGTTGTTGGGACAAGTTTTCGGTTAGTTCAGAAGAGGAGGCATTGATGCGCTTGAGGCGCAACCGGTCTATGGCGGTGTTGCGGGCAATTTGGAGGCACCAGTTGATTAGATTGCCTTTTTCGGGGTCATAGCTGGTGGCTTTGTTCCAGATTTTCATCATGGCGTCCTGCAAAACTTCTTCTGCCGCAGGGGTGTTGCGCAACACTTGAAAAATGAGGCCGTACATCGGTTTAGCGTACTGGTCGTACAGGAGAGCAAGGCCATCCGGGTCGCGGTTTAGCAACAAAGCAATGATCTGTTCATCTTTGGTTATTGAGTTGTCTCTCCCCAATGTATCGGCCTTTTTTCTTGGCTGGGTCAAATGTACAAACAATATTGATGTGGTTTTGGCCCATATTTGGCATAAAGGTCAATATCTTTATTGTGCCAAGGCCAATAGTTCCGGATTTTTAGAATTGGTGCGCATGGCTTTTTGCAGGTGTTCCTGTGCTTTGGATTGGTTGCCCATTGCTTTGTACACGCGTGCAAGGGCGTGGTTGACGTCGATGTTGTCGGGCCTGGCTGTGTATTCTTCCGTGGCATAAGGCAAAGCACTTGCGGGGTCGTCGAGCAGTTCGAGATAAACTTCCACGTATTCCAGGCCCATTTGGTGGCCAGACTCAACGTCGTCGGCCAGCATGTCCATGATGTCTTGAGTCAATTTCGCAGCCAATTCGGTGTTGCCTTTCTTCTTTTCCCAAATGGCTTTATCTACATAAAAAAGACACCTCCGGAATGAGTGCACAGGCCTGTTCAATGAGTTTGTCGGCCTCTGCCTGGTTGCCTTTTTGGGCTTCCGCCCGGGCCAATGCGGCCACTGCAAATGGATAATTGGGGCGGGCCGACAAAGCCATTTTGTAGTGATACAAGGCGCTGTCCACGTTTCCATAGCGCAAATAGAGGTTTCCAAGGGTGAGGCGGGCCCACTCGGTGGGTTCAACGCCCGGATAACCAGCCGATACAGCCAGCTTCATGGCTTCTATTGCCGGATCGACCTGTCCGTGTATTTCCCGCAGATAAGACACGCGGCTGTACGAACGGATATCGGGTCGGATCGACATCATTTTATCCGCTGTCTCCACCGCTTTGTCGTAGTTGCCCAACTCTACATGGGCGTCGATCAACACCCCGTAAATGCCGGCTTCGTTTGGGTTGATCAGTACGGCTTCTTCCCCAACGCGCTTGGCTTCGGCAAACTGGTGTTGCGACAACAGTACGGAGGCTTTGTCGAGCAAGGCGCGGTATTTCAGGGCGGGTTCAAGCGGTTGGGCGAGCACTTCATCGGTCATTTTTAAGGCGGCAGGGTAGTAGTAACCATGCTCACCCGAAATGCGGGCCTCTTGCATGAACAACTCGATGAGGGTCAGTTTTGACTCCACGTCTTTCGGATTGGCTTTGATGTTGCCTGCCATGCGGTCGTAGAGTTCCAGCATGGATGCCATTTCGCCTTCGGGCCCTATTTGCCTGGGGCGCTTGAGTAATTCCGGTATCGGTGCCGTGTTGTTTGTTTGTTTGGTGGCGGGTTGTCCACAGTTGGTGAATAGGACCAAAACCATAAACAGCAGGAAAAAGAGTTTGGTGTACATTGGATATAGTTGAAAAAGGTGAAAGCAGAAAAAAGGGCGCACCTGCCAGGAGAGCAATAGGCAAGCGCGCCCAAAAAACACGGATGAAGATTAGTTGGTCTTGGTCAAACGAAGCGTTTGCACGCCGGTATCATTGATCGAAATGGTTGCGTTGTACACACCGGCAGGGCGGTTGCCCGCCTGCCATTCAACCTGGTATTCGCCAGCCTGAAGCGTCTGGTTTACAAGGGTTTCCAGCAGTTTACCATTGGCGTCATAAACCTGAATTTTCACGTTGCCTTTGTTGATCAAACGGTATTTGATGTTGGTGGCTGCGCGGAAGGGGTTCGGGAAACCTGTAGCAATGATTTCACGTGAGCTTAAGCCGCTGCTGCCGGAGGTAGGGCTCAGAATTTCCGGCTGCGTGTAATCGCGCTTTTCGCCCGAGCAAATGCTGGTACCCGACCAAGGCGTTTGTACATACGGGAATGCGGCCTTGAACGTGGTGTCGTTGGCGCTGATGCCGGTATCGTATGTCAGTACACTCAGGAGGTCGGGGGTTACAGGAGAAGCGGTCTGGCCGGGGATGTAATCATCGTACCACAAACCAATGGCCGCCAGTACCACACCACCCACGGCTTGCAGTTCAATGCGCGTCACGTCGTCTTCCAAACGGCGACCGTTGGGAAAGCCGTCCATGTTGGGGATAAACTGGATATCCGTATTGCTGGCATAGGTAGGGTCTGTCAGGCCCAGCACTGCGGCCTGTACAAGCCCGAGGGTGCTGAAATTGGGGTCGTTGCGCGGCGTGGGTGGTACGGCCATGTTGAGGCGCAGCATGTCGCCGCCGTTGGGCAGGAAGTTGTTGATAAACGGTTTGCCTGCTGCAAGCGGATTGCCTGCCGGTTTGCCCGTGGCCAACTGGTAAGGTGGCAGGTTGGGTACGCCTGTGTGGAATATGGGCCACAAGTCGACCGAGCGCGGCGAAGCAGCAGCGGGCAACAGGAGTCCGCCGAAATTGGCTTCCGACAGCGCTGTATTGTCCAACGCCACATTGCCTTTGAGTCCAAACAGACCATCCTTGCCGTTGCGGAAGTCAAATGAACCCAAAGAATTGGTCTGGATGCGCAGGGGCCCAAAAGCGGGTACGGCACCGCCAAACTGAGCGTCGTCCATGTACAAGGCCAGTTCAGGGTTGTAAAAATACTTGCCCCAAATGCCGAGGTTTGCCAGGTCCTGATAAGGCGTGGTGGCGTTCCACAGGTCTTTGTTGCCAATTGGAATAACCGCTTCGTTGGTCAATGGCATGCCGATGCGCGACACCTGTACCCAATCGCCGCTATACGATTCGCTGCCGGCAGGATTCAGGGTGCGGATTTGGCGGCGGCTGGCCGATGCCCAAATGCCGATGACAAAATCGCCGTCGAGGATGTTGGCAGCCTGGTTGGCTGTCTTTCCGTCTTTTTGCAGCATGGCAATCGGAATTTGCAGGGCAATGGTCGATACGTTCATGCACGCTACGCCGTCGCGGGGTTGGTTGCCCCCCTGGCGCGGCATGTCGCCGAGGTCAAATACGCCGCCCAGATCCACAAAGAACGGATCGTCCGTGGGGCCACAAAACACGTTTTCGCCGCTGGTAGCCGTCGTGATGGCACCGTTCAAGAGCGCGTCATACGTGGTGTTGAGTCCTGCACCGCCCCCAATGGAGCGTGGGCCGATGTTGTTGGGCGGAACGATGCCGTTGGCCACTACTGTTTGGAAACTCAAGCCACCATTTGTGCTTTTTTCCAGGGTGTAAGTGGTCTTATGGTTTTGCTGGCCCAAACGGATGTAGAAAAAAGTGCTTGGATCCTGAAACGTTTTTTGAAACGTAAAGCGGTAGATGATGTCGTCGCCCGCCGTTGCCGTGTTGTTGTCTATGTGGATTTCGTACCGCACATTTTCGCCAAAACCGTAGTAGTTTGGGCCGCCGTGAGGCAACTGAAGGGGCACATAAGCGGCAATAATGGTGATCCTGTTTGGGTTGTCCGGGCTACGGAATGCGTAGAGGTCGGTATTGTCTGCCAAAGGGTCATTGGAGATCAACGGTGCTTCCCGGTGGCTGGATGCCCACGCGGCCTGGGCCCACGAGATGGAAAGCATCAGCAATAGAAAAATATGTTTCATGATGGAAAAGGCTGTTGGAAAAAAATGAAAAAGGGTGAAACGCTTCACAGAAACATTATTCTGTTGGTGCGCCGGTTTCTGTGCCCCGCCATGGTTCGGCCAAGTAGGGGAAAGCGGTGCCAAATGGGGCATCGTTTGCCTCTACACCAGTGGAATACTGGAGCACGTTGACGAGCAAATTGGTCACCGGGCTGGGTGTTTGGTTGGGCACATAATCGTCGTACCACAACCCAATGGCCGCCAATACCACGCCACCTACGGCTTGCAGCTCAATGCGGGTCACGTCATCCTCCAAACGGCGTCCGTTGGGAAAGCCATCCATGTTGGGAATAAACTGGATGTTCGTGTTGGCGTAGGTCGGATCGGTCAGGCCGAGTACGGCCGCCTGTACAAGTCCGAGGCTGCTGAAATTGGGATCATTGCGTGGGGTAGGCGGCACGGCCATGTTGAGGCGCAGCATATCGCCACCGTTGGGCAGAAAGTTGTTGATGAACGGTTTGCCGGCAGCGAGCGGGTCGCCGTTTTTGCCGGTGGCCAACTGGTACGGACGCAGGTTAGGCACGCCGGTGTGGAATATGGGCCACAGGTCGACCGAGCGTGGCGAAGCGGCAGCGGGCAGCAGGAGTCCACCGAAATTGGCTTCAGACAGGGCGGTGTTGTCTAACGCAACATTGCCTTTAAGGCCAAAAAGGCCGTCTTTCCCGTTGCGGAAGTCAAATGCACCCAATGATTTGCTCTGGATGCGCAGTCCGCGGAAAGCGGGTACGGCGGTGCCAAACTGGCTGTCGTCCATGTACAAACCCAGCTCCGGGTTGTAGAAGTAGTTTCCGTACAAACTCAGGTTAGCCAGGTCCTGATAAGGTGTTTCAAAATTCCAGCGGTCTTTGTTGCCTACCGGGATCAATACTTCGTTGGTGAGCGGCATGCCGAGGCGCGACACCTGTACCCAGTTGCCGCTGTCGTTTGGCGCGTTGCCATCGGTGTTGAGGGTGCGGATGGCCTGTCGGCTGGCCGATGCCCACACGCCGATTACGAAGTCGCCGTCGAGGATGTTGGCAGCCTGGTTGGCTCCTTTGCCGTCTTTTTGCAGGGTGCTGATGGGGATTTGCAGCGAAATGCTGTGCACGTTAAATTTGGCAATGCCATCGCGCACCGGACCTGTTTGACGGGGGGAGTCACCGAGGTCAAAAATACCGCCCAAATCTACATAAAACGGATCGTCGACCGGCCCACAGAACACTTTTTCGCCGGTAGATGTGGTTGCAATGGCCCCCGTCATCAGCTCCTTGTAATTGGCTGCACCCAAACCGGCACCGCCTTCAATGGAGCGGGGGCCGATGTTGTTTGGCGGTACGATGCCGTTGGCCAAAATGGTTGTAAACGAGGTACCGCCGTTGGTGCTGCGTTGCAGGGTGTACGTGGTTTTCAGGTTTTCCTGGCCCAGGCGGATGTTGAAAAACGTAGTTGGGTCTTCGTTGACTACCTGAAAAGTAAACCGGTACACGATGTCGTCGCCGGGCGTCGCGGTGTTGTTGTCAATGTGAATTTCATACCGGATGTTTTGGCCAAAAGAAAAATAGTTAGGACCGCCATAAGGCAATTCTGCCGGGATGTAATTGGCAATAATGGTAATGGTGTTGGGGTCGTCTGGACTGCGGAAGGCGTACAGGTCTGTGTTGTCGGCCAGCGGATCGTTGGCAATCAGGGGTGCTTCGCGGTGGCTGGAGGCCATCAAATTAAGGCCGAACAGGAGTAAGGTTGCAAGCAACACATACTTTTCCCGTCTCGCCATGCGTACATGCATGATAGATTTCATTGTTAAACTGGTTGTTGGTGATGAAAAAGTGGGAAATAAGTCCCTGCAAGCTTGCTTACATTCCTATACGGTGCTCAACCTCCCCGCGGTTTTTACCCGATGCTAACTTTTGATTATTTATTTTTGCCATTCCCTATCTCCACTCCTCCACTCCTCCACTCCTCCACTCCTCCACTCCTCCACTCCTCCACTCCTCCACTCTTCAACTCCTCCACTCAAATGCAACACATCCATTTCACCATCGAAAACCATGTAGCCCGCATCACCCTGAATCGGCCCCAGGTGTTCAACTCCATGCACCACGACATGCGCGTGGAAATACTAACGGCTCTCGATGCCTGTGCAACAGACCCTGCCATCAGGGCGGTACTGCTCACCGGTGAAGGCAAGGCATTTTGTGCCGGCGAGGATCTGCAGGAAGTAACGGCCCCCGACGGGCCAAGCCTCACCGAGATCATTTCTACGGGCTACAACCCCATCGTGTTGGGCATCCGCTTGTTAGACAAGCCTGTGGTGTGTGCCGTGAACGGCGTGGCGGCTGGCGCCGGGGCCAACATTGCCTTGGCCTGCGACATTACTGTAGCAGCAGAGTCGGCTTCCTTTACACAGGCATTTTCCAAAATTGGCCTGATACCCGACAGCGGGGGCACCTGGACGCTCCCCAGGTTAGTGGGCCTGCAACGCGCAACAGCACTCATGATGCTCTCGCCCAAAATTACCTCAACCGAAGCGGCATCCATCGGCATGATCTGGAAAGTGTTTTCCGACGACACGTTCATGCAAGAGGCCATTCACATAGCGGAATCGCTCGCGCAAATGCCCACTGTGGGCCTCGGCCTTACCAAAAAGGCGCTAAACCACAGTTTTTCCAACGATTTTGCGGCGCAACTGCAAGTAGAAGACCAACTGCAATCGGCCGCTGGCCAAACTGAAGATTACCGCGAAGGCGTAGCTGCTTTTCTCGAAAAGCGCAAACCCATATTTAAAGGCGCCTAACCCGCATTCCGCATTCCGCATTCCCAATGGGTAAATCCCTTTTGTCCACTTTATTCCCCCCGTTTTTCAAACCACCCGCCAACAATTTGGCAGCGCGCAGGCAATTGGCCACAGTGCTGGGTCTGGTGGTAGCCTTGTTTGTACTGATACCTGATTTGCGGTATGCCTTATGGCGTTTGGTGGAGTATCCCATGCATTACCAGGAGTACCGGCACTTTGGGATTCCTCTGCCCGGACGTTATGAAGTGCACGGCATAGACGTCAGCCGATACCAGCACAAGATCGACTGGGCCCGGGTAAAACGCATGGAAGTAGGCAAGGTGCACATGTCTTTTGTTTTCATCAAAGCCACAGAAGGGTCGTGGTTAAAAGATGCATACTTCAACCACAATTGGAAACAGGCGCGCTCAGAGGGGCTTATTCGGGGCGCTTACCACTACTTTTTGCCCGACATCAGCCCCAAAGACCAGGCAAAACATTTTATCCGAACCGTAAAACTAAGTCCTGGCGACCTGCCGCCAGTGGTGGATGTAGAGGAAAAACGCGGCATGTCGCGCGAGCAGGTACGCACCCATACCAAAATGTTCATGGATTTATTGCAGAAACACTACGGCGTCAAACCGATCCTGTACACCAACCGCGATTTTTACAAAAACCATTTTGCCAACGAGCCCGATTTTGAAGCCTACCCGCGCTGGATTGCCCATTACCGCACCAACCGGTTGTCGTTGCCCGATGACAGCGATTGGCAATTTTGGCAACACAACGATGAGGGCCGCGTGAATGGCATCAATGAGCCTGTAGATTTTAACGTGTTTCAGGGCAGCTTGTCGGAATTGAAAAAACTGTGCGTGCCCTGATCAAATGCCCTTTTGCAAATCATTAGGAATAGCACAGTTGTTTATAGAAATATAATTGCTGTACATTTGTATGCTTTTTTTTCATGTACACTTAAAAAAATTTCGTTTATGACTAAAACAACGCTTCTTTTCGCGTTATTATTTGGCGTGACCGCCCTGGCCGCCCAAAAGCCTATGCCTTCGGCCACTGTGAAAACCCTTCAGGGCGCATCGTTGGACGTAAACACCCTTGGCAAAGACGGTAAAGTAACGGTCATCAGTTTCTGGGCCACATGGTGTTCTCCCTGCAAAAAGGAGTTGGATGCCATTAAGGACTACTATGGTGACTGGCAAAAACAGTACGGCGTAGAACTCGTGGCCATCAGTGTGGATGATGCGCGCACAGCCGCTAAAATCCCGGCCATGGTAGCTGAAAAAGGCTGGGACTACCGTATTCTGCACGATTTCAATAAGGAATTTCAGCAAAAAGTCAACGTCACTTCCGTACCCCACACCCTGCTGCTCGACGCCACCGGACAAATTGTCTGGGAACACGTGGGTTACGCCCCCGGCGATGAATTAGAACTGGAAGAACAAATTAAAAAAGTTAGTCGTTAGTCTTTTAGTCGGCCCTGCTTATATGATTACTAATATCTAAGGCAGGGCCGACTAACCGACTAAAAAGTGCCCGGGACAGGACTTGAACCTGCACTACCGTGAGGTAAAGGGATTTTAAGTCCCTCGTGTCTACCATTCCACCACCTGGGCATGTGCGCTTTACAAAGCGCGTATGCAAAAATAAAAAATAAAGAACGAATTTAAAAAAAAAGAGCCATACCGCTGGGGTAATGACTCTTTTGTAGGGAGCGGAAAACGAGATTCGAACTCGCGACCTCAACCTTGGCAAGGTTGCGCTCTACCAGCTGAGCTATTTCCGCCTGTCAACGATCGTTTTATCGTTAGCGGATGCAAATATACGGCAACGTATTTTTATCATCCAAATTTTTTTTCACTTTTTTTTCATGCCCCCTCAACTCCTCAACTCCTCAACTCCTCAACTCCTCAACTCCTCAACTCCTCAACTCCTCAACTCCTCAACTCCTCAACTCCTCAACTCCTCAACTCCTCAACTCCTCAACTCCTCAACTCCCTGCTTAAACAACTCCATTTGTCGTTTGTAGTAAAAATAGGAGTCGATCTGCGCGCGCACGGGCACTGCCGAGCCGGTACGGCGGTATAGATTTTGGTTGTGCCGGTCGATGATGCGGGCCTTCACATTGTCTTGCAACTGGAGGTCGATCATGTCCTGAATTTCGCGGCGCAAGTCGGGTTGGTACACCGGGAAACACGTTTCGATGCGGAAACTGAGGTTGCGCTCCATGAAGTCGGCACTCGACAGGTAGTATTTTGGGTCTCCGCCGTTGTGAAAAATGAATACGCGGGCGTGCTCCAGAAAGCGGTCGACAATGCTGATCACCTCAATGTTTTCGCTTTCGCCGGGCACCCCCGGTACCAGGCAGCATATGCCTCGGATGATGAGTTTTATATTGACCCCCGCATTAGAAGCTTCGTACAGCTTGGCGATCATGTCTTTATCCTCCAGGCTGTTCATTTTAAGCACCATAGAAGCCGGTTGCCCATTGCGGGCGGCAGCAGTTTCGCGTTCTATGAGCGCCACCAGGCCTGGGCGCAGGTTGAATTTGCCCACCAACAGGTGTTCAAACTCTTGTCGCGGCGGCTTTACATTTTCCAGGAAAGTAAACACGGCGCTGATTTCCTCGCACATGTGTTGGTCGGCAGTAAACAAGCCGAAATCGCCGTACACCCTTGCCGTGTCTTCGTTGAAATTGCCTGTGCCGAGGTAGGCATACAGGCGAGATTCTCCGTGTTCAAGCCGACGGATCAGGCCGAGCTTGGAGTGTACTTTTACCCCGGGAAAAGAGTAGTGCACACGTACGCCGGCGCGTTCCAGTTTTTCGCCCCATTCCAGGTTGGCCGCCTCGTCGAAACGAGCCTTGATTTCTACAAAGATAGACACCTGTTTGCCGCGTTGTACGGCTTCCATGAGGGCATGCAGGATTTTACTTTGTTTGGCCACCCGGTATTGGGTGATCTTGATGTGCGTAACGTCAGGATCTACCGAGGCGCGTTCGAAGAAGTTGATGACGGCGTGGTAGCTCTGGTAGGGTGCATGCAGGAGGTAGTCCTTTTGGCGGATAAGGTCGAAGGGGACATCGGTGCTGTCGAGCACAGGGTGGGGCAGGGGGGGCAGGGGTTTGTTTTTGAACTGATTCATCCCGAAATCGGGAAACTTGAAAAAGTCAAAGTTGTTGTGGTAGCGGCCTTCGGGCAGGGTATCGTATTTGCCCAGATCGAAGGTGTCTTGCAGGTATTCGAGAAAGTGCAGGGGCATTTCGCGGTCGTATACAAAACGGCTGGGCGGGCCTACGAGGCGTTTTTGGAGGCTGTCCTTGATTTTTTGCACCAGATCGCCGCTAAACTCGTCTTCGATGTACAGTTCAGCGTCGCGGGTCAGTTTGATGGAGTAGGTATCCTGGATGTCGTAACCGGGAAAAAGCCAGGAGATGGAATTGCGCACGATATCGTCAAGCATGATGATGTCATGCTGGCCGGTGGGGGAGGGGAGTTCAATGAATCGGGGCAGCTGGTCGGTAGGAATGCGCACCAGGGCGTATTCGCTGTCGCCGAGTGGACGTTTTTTGGGGCGCAAGTGCACCGCCAAATACAGGTTGGCGTTGGCCAAAAACGGTCGGATGCGCTGTTTAACCAGCAGCACGGGCATGACGAAGGGCAGCAAATTTTCGTGAAAATAGCTCTCTACATACGCCAGTTGCTCCGCGTTAAGGCCCAGGCGGCGCTTGAGAAAAATGTTGTGGCGGGCCAGTTCGGGCACAATCTGCTGGTCGAAAATGATGGAAAACTCCTCCTGTTGGCGGTTGACCGTGCGGTGAATTTCCTTGAGCAGATCGCGGGGCTCAAATTCCATCTCTGCGTTGGTCTGCCGCTTGATCTCTTTGAGGTTGCGGATGTTGGCCACGCGCACACGGAAAAACTCGTCGAGGTTAGACGAATAAATGGCCAGGAACTTGAGGCGTTCAAACAAGGGCACGGCCGGGTCTTTGGCCTCTTGCAAGACGCGGTAATTGAAAGAGAGCCAGGAAATGTCCCGAAGGGTGTACGGTTGTTCGTTCATGCGGTATCACTAAAGTCTACAATAGGTGTATGCTGCTGTCGCAAATGTGCGACATTCGGTGAAAACGCAGCTCTTTATCCCGTAAAAAATGGAAAACTTACAAAAATTTAACTTGATTGCGCTGTGCAGCATTTCTCTGGAAGACATTAGTTGGGTGTTTTGTACCTGGTGCTGAATCAGCATGCGCGCATAGAGAAATTAGGTCAAATACGGAACGGGACACGTGCAGAAAGCGATATTTTCTATATTTGCCGCATGCAAAAGATACTCGTCGCCAATCGGGGCGAAATTGCCCTCCGCGTCATGCGCACTGCCCACCGCATGGGCATCAAAACTGTAGCCGTGTTTTCAGAAGCCGACCGCTACTCGCCACATGTGCGTTTTGCCGACGAGGCGGTCTGCATCGGGCCTGCGCCCTCGGCCCAGAGTTATCTGCGCGCCGACAAGATCGTGGAAGCGGCTTTGGCTACCCGCGCAGAGGGCATCCACCCGGGTTACGGTTTCTTGAGTGAAAACGCGCATTTTGCCCAAATGGTGGAAGAGGCAGGCATTGCTTTTATCGGTCCAAGCCCGTACAGCATTGAGGTCATGGGCAGCAAACTGGCAGCCAAAGAAGCAGTCAAGAAGTATAACGTGCCCATGGTGCCCGGTATTGATGAAGCCGTAACGGACGTAGCCGTAGCCAAAAAAATTGCCGCCGAGGTAGGTTATCCGGTGCTGATCAAAGCCTCGGCAGGAGGAGGAGGCAAAGGCATGCGCGTAGTGGAAAGCGAGGCAGAATTGCAGGAACAAATGGAGCGCGCCATATCGGAAGCCACTTCGGCTTTTGGCGACGGCTCGGTGTTCGTCGAAAAATACGTGTTGTCGCCCCGACACATCGAAGTGCAGGTAATTGCCGACAAACACGGCAACACCTTGTACCTGTTTGAGCGCGAGTGCTCCATTCAGCGCCGACACCAGAAGGTGGTGGAGGAAGCGCCCAGCGCCATCCTGACGCCCGAACTGCGCAAAGCCATGGGCGAAGCAGCCGTGCGCGTGGCCCAGGCGGCCAATTACGTAGGCACCGGAACGGTCGAGTTTTTGGTAGATGCCCACCTCGATTTTTTCTTCCTTGAAATGAATACCCGCCTCCAGGTGGAACATCCGGTGACCGAAATGATTACCGGTCTGGATCTGGTTGAACTGCAAATACGCGTGGCCCGAGGCGAAAAATTGCCCGTTTCGCAGGACGAACTGCGCATACATGGTCACGCCATGGAGCTGCGTGTGTACGCCGAAGACCCGCTCAACAACTTTCTGCCTTCGGTGGGCAAATTAGAACGCTACCGCCCGGCCAAAGGCCCAAATATCCGCGTGGATGACGGTTTTGTGGAAGGCATGGACGTGCCCATTTATTACGACCCCATGCTGGCCAAGTTGGTGACCTGGGGCCAGAACCGCGCCGAAGCCATACAGCGCATGCGGGAGGCCATTGCCGATTTTGAAGTGCAGGGCGTGCAAACTACCCTGCCTTTCGGGCGCTTTGTGATGGACCACCCAAATTTTATTTCTGCCAATTTTGACACCGGGTTTGTGGCCAAACACTATACACCGGACAAGCTGCACGAAGGCGAAAAAGCCGAGGCGGAGGTGGCCGCTCTCATGGCGTTGCAACAACATCTGCTCGAAATGAGACAACTGCGTCGGGTGGCGTCTACCGCTTCCAACTGGAAAAAACGCATTTGATTTCAGTTCCTCTTTTTAGTGCTGTGTGCTTGCCGTGCTGTCCAATTAAAATGTAGAACCGTTGTCCGATTTACCCTTCAAGCCTCAAATACTGAGCGACGAGTTCAAACACGCCCTTGATGTGTTGGAAAACACACCGAAGAGTTTGTTCATTACCGGACGTGCAGGTACAGGCAAAAGCACCTTGTTGCAACTCTTCCGCAACACCACCCGCAAAAAAGTGGCTGTGCTGGCACCTACCGGCGTAGCGGCGCTGAACGTGCAGGGACAAACCATCCATTCGTTCTTCGGGTTTCCGCCCCGCCTCATCACCTCCGAACATGCGAACAAAAAAACGGGTCGGCGCGACCTCAAGCGCCTGTACCAAAACCTGCAGGTGCTGATCATTGACGAGGTGTCTATGGTGCGGGCCGACATGCTTGACGGCATAGACCTTTTCCTGCGGGTCAACCGCGAAAACAACACGCCTTTCGGAGGGGTTCAAGTGGTGTTGTTTGGCGATTTGTTTCAACTGCCGCCCGTAGTAACCAGGGATCCGGTGGAGTCTATTTTTTTTCAGGAGTACTACCCAACCCCGTACTTTTTTTCGGCAAAATTGTTTCAGACAGAACACCTGGAAATGGACATGCTGGAGTTGCGCAAGGTGTACCGACAGGAATCGAGGCATTTTTTGCGCCTGCTGGAGGCCGTGCGCATCAACGAGCTGGATCACGACGACCTGTCGGAGCTCAACGAACGGTGCAACCCCCGTTTTGTGCCGGATGAGGGAGGGTACATCACCCTTTGTGCCCGCAACGCCACGGCCGACCGGATCAACCAGTTGGCTTTATCAGCACTCACCGGGCGGGAATGGACCTACCTGGCTGAGGTAAAAGGCCAGTTTGATCCGGGGCTTTACCCCACCGATCCGGCGCTGCGTTTGCGGGTAGGCGCGCAGGTCATGTTTGTCAAAAATGACCTCATAGAAAGGCAGTTTGTAAATGGCAGCATCGGTACGGTGTTGGATTTGGGGCCCGAAAAAGTGGTGGTTTCCCTGCAGGAAAACGGCAAAAGCATGCGCATCGACGTGAGTCCGCTTGAATGGGAACTCACCCGCTACAAGCCCGACACCACCGGAGGCATCACTACAGAAACCATTGGTTCTTTCCGGCAGTATCCGCTCAAATTGGCCTGGGCCATCACCATCCACAAAAGCCAGGGCAAAACGTTTGACCGGTGTATCATCGACCTTGGTGGCGGCGCTTTTGAACACGGACAACTGTACGTAGCCCTCAGCCGTTGCCGTACCCTCGAAGGGGTGGTGCTCAAACAACCCCTCCGTTTTCAGGATGTGATTACAGATGAGCGTATTGTCGATTTTTATCAACAAGCATTTCGGTGACGCTCATTAAGTATTTGATAAATATTGGCATGCTATCTTAAAACTTATCCATTCAGACTACCTTCGCACATCCTTAAAATAAAACAAAGTTCCTTTTCATTACCACACCCACACCCACACCCACACCCACTACAACTCAAAACTCAAAACTCAAAACTCAAAACTCAAAACTAAACAACCATGTCTATCCAATCCAAGTATCAGCCCGTACTCGACCTGGGCGAAAACATTGGCGTCGTAAGCGGCGGCCACGAAGAAGTTGACGGCCAACTCAAAGTATGGGGTTCCGTAGACTGTCTGTACAAGAAAAACCAGATCTGGGACAAAATCAAGTCTATCGGTGGTGAATCTCCATCGGACATTGTTGCCGACATCACGGTGTTGCAGGATGCATACTACGCCAAGCACGAAGTGTCTTCCGGTGAGAGCCTGAGCCTCATCGCCAAGCACTACTATGGTGACATGATGGAGTACAACAAAATTTTTGAGGCCAACCGCGACATCCTCGACGATGCAGACCACATCAAGCCGGGCCAGGTGTTGACCATCCCGAATCCTTAATTGTTTCGGTGCGTTTCTCTGCTTTTCAAGGGCTGCTCTGTACCAACGGGGCAGCCTTTGTTGTTTTTTGCGCAGCGGGTTGTATTTTGGCGGCCTAAAGGATGACTTTATGCATAAGCATTGTTTTCGGGTGATCTCTGGGCTCCTGTTGCTCCTGCCGTTATGGGGGAGTGGACAAGCCGCCCGTCCGAAAGTGGGTTTGGTGCTCAGCGGTGGTGCCGCCAAAGGGCTTGCGCATATTCCTTTGTTGAAAACATTAGACTCCTTGGGCATCGTGCCTGATTACATCACGGGTACCAGCATGGGATCCATCCTGGGGGGGCTGTACGCAGCCGGCTATTCGGGTGATTCGCTGGAGAAAATTGCCACACGATTGCCCTGGGACGACTTGCTGAACGACCGCATTCCATTTACCGACATTGCCATAGAGGAACAGGACGAATACGGCAAATACATATTGGAATTGCCCTTTGAAGGCATCAAACCCCGCATGCCGTTGGGTCTGGTGGGTGGCCAGCGCCTCGAACAGGTGCTTGCGCGCCTGACCTATCCGGTGAGCCACATCACCCATTTTGACAGGCTCCCCATTCCGTTTAACTGTGTAGCCTCCGACGTAATTGAGGGCAAGCCCTACGTATTCAAACACGGCAACCTGGCACAGGCCATGCGCGCCAGTATGGCCATACCCTTGTTTTTTACCCCGGTACGCATGGATTCCCTCCTGCTCGTAGATGGCATGATGTTTTCCAACCTGCCGGTCAGTTATTGTCGGGATATGGGTGCCGACTTCATCATTGGTTGCGACGTGGGGGGCGGGTTGTTTACCGAAGACGAACTCACTTCTATGCCCATGATCCTGTACCAGGCCGCTATTTTGGGCAGCAGCGCCGATTTTCAAAGACAAAAGGCCGATTGTGACATCTTTGTCGACGCCTTTAAATACATCCGTCCGGGCCCCCTTGATTTTGACCGTTACCCTGAAATCCTGATCGCAGGCGATTCGGCTGTTATAGACGCCATGCCCGAACTGGCACAACTGGCTGAACGCTTGCGGGCCAACCCGGGTGCCCCGCGCGAACCGTACCACAAGCCCGATGTGTTTGTGCTTCGTGACTTATCCACCAAAGGGCTCAGCAAAGGCAATCAGACGCTGACCCTTGGTAAATTTGGCTTGCTTCCGGGAGATACCCTGACTTTCGGCCGCATTGAAAATGGCATAGCGGATGTGTATGGTTCCAGGCTATTCAGCAAAGTGGGTTACCAATTGCTTCCCGTGAACACCACCCAGGCCGATTTGGTGCTCGTGGTAGAAGAGGCGCAGCCATCCACAGGAAAATTTGCCCTGCATTTTGATACCGAACGCGGAGCGGGCCTTATCCTCAACTACACTGCCCGTAATGTACTTGGCAACGGGTCTCGCTTGCTGATGAGTGCCGACATAGCCGAAGCGCCCCGTGCCCGCTTAAACTATTATCAGTATTTGGATGCTAAAAGCAAGCACTGGCTTTTTGTACAGGGTTATTTTGAACGCCAGGTGCAAAATACATTCATCGGCACAGGTGCGCTGGGCAACCTGACGGAAACTTATGTAAATGGCGAGGCGCACATCCGATATGATTTTAACCGGGTGACCTACACCGGGCTGGGCTTTCAATACGAACACACGAGGCTTAAACCCAAAGTAGACCCAATGGACTTGGCCGCGCGCGGGCCAAAGGAAATTGAGCAATACACCTTCGACCGTTTCAGCGCCGTTTTTCAATTTAAACGCAACACCCTGGACAAGGTGTTTTACCCCGCAAAGGGCCTCAACCTGTTTTTGGAGTCCAAGTGGGTGTTTGCGAACCTCCACGATGCCCGTTACTTGCTGACCGATGCCGATGGCACCAGCTCGGAGTTGAACATTACCGATCCCATCAATCCTTACCTGCGTGTGCAGTTGCGCATGCAACAGTACTGGAAAATATCGCCCCGTTGGTCGTGGTTTGTGCGCGCAGAATTGGGCTCCACTATAGAAACGGGCGCTTTTGAGTCCGGGGTAACATATCAGGAAAATGCACAGGGCGATTTTTTTCAGGTGGGCGGGCCCTGGCAACGGCCTCGCCCCTGGGTTACGCCTTTTTTCGGGTTGCGGGAGCAGGAACTGATTGTGCCTCATTATGTGTTGATGGGCATGGGCGTGCAGTACAATGTGCTGAAAGATTTGTACATTTTACCAGTACTGAACGTGCTGGGCGCGGCAAACAACGACGAGTGGCTGCGCACCATTGGAAATGCCAATTTTACCCGAGGACCTTTGCCTGATGCCACCTGGAGCCGGAGCGGAGCAGGCATCAGCATCGCCTACAACTCCATACTCGGCCCGCTTCAGTTTACCTTTGCACGCACGTTTGAAACCGGACAGGCGCGCGCATTTTTAAACTTAGGCTACACATTTTAATCCACCAAGTGCAGGTCGGTGTACAGCCGAACGCGAAAAGAAAATAACTTTGCCTCTCCAATAACTACACCATGCAACAACTACAAACATATTTTACCGAAAACCGTCAACGTTACTTAGACGAACTGCTCGAATTGCTGCGCATCCCCTCGGTCAGTGCCGACCCGAAGTATGCCGGCGACGTACGCCGCATGGCCGAAGCCACCGCCGAACACTTGCGCTTAGCCGGTGCCGATACCGTGGAAATCCACGAAACACCCGGCCATCCGATTGTGTACGCCCAAAAAATGATTGACCCCAAGGCACCCACCGTGCTGGTTTATGGCCACTACGACGTACAGCCCGCCGACCCGCTCGAACTGTGGGACAGTCCGGCGTTTGAACCCGTGGTGAAAAAAACCGACCTGCACCCCGAAGGTGCCATTTATGCCCGTGGGGCGTGCGACGATAAAGGACAGTTTTTCATGCACGTGAAAGCTTTTGAAGCCATGCAAAAACACAGCCTGCTGCCCTGCAACGTCAAGTTTATGATTGAAGGCGAGGAGGAAGTAGGCTCCAAAAACCTGGAAAACTTTTGCCGCGCCAACACCGAAAAATTGGCTTGTGATGTGGTGCTCATTTCAGACACCAGCGTGATTGCCAACGACACCCCCAGCCTGACAGTAGGCCTGCGCGGTTTGTGTTACATGGAGGTGGAAGTGGTGGGGCCCAACAAAGACCTCCACTCCGGTGTGTATGGCGGCGCTGTGGCCAATCCGGTCAATGTGTTGTGCGACATGATCAGTCGATTGCACGATGCCGACCGCCGCGTAACCATCCCTGGTTTTTACGACGACGTGATGGACGTAAGCGACGAGGAGCGTGCCATGATGAATGAAGCGCCTTTTGATGAAGCGCAATACATGGCCGACCTGAAAGTAAGTGGTCTGATGGGCGAAAAAGGCTACACCACCATTGAGCGCACCGGCATCCGCCCAACCCTCGACGTGAATGGATTGTGGGGTGGTTACATCGGAGAAGGGGCCAAAACCGTGCTCCCTTCAAAAGCCAACGCCAAAATATCGATGCGGCTGGTGTCCAACCAGGATCCCGAGCGCATCGAAAAACTGTTCACCGATTACTTCATCAGCCTGGCACCAGCGGGCGTAACTGTGAAGGTAACGCCCCACCATGGCGGGCATCCGGTGGTGGTCACCACAGATTCTGTGGAATACCGGGCCGCTGAAAAAGCTATGGAAAACGCCTATGGAAAACGCCCCCTTCCGCAATATGGCGGCGGCAGCATTCCCATTGTGGCCATGTTTGCACAGGTGCTTGGCGTCAGCTCGGTACTTATGGGCTTCGGGCTGGATTCGGACGATATCCACTCGCCCAACGAACATTATGGCCTGTTCAACTATTACAAAGGCATCGAAACCATACCACACTTTTACAGCAATTACGCAGCAATGCACTCCTAACCCAACCTCCACTCCTCCACTCCTCCACTCCTCAACAACTCAACTCCTACATGCGAATTCTCCTTCTCCTTTCCCTATGTTTGACGGGTGCGCTCCTGACGGCCCAGACGGTTCAGCTCAAAAATGCGGTTGACAGTGCCAGTTATGCCTACGGTGTTGCCATTGGCAAAACCATTCAAAGCCAAATGCCCGCTGAAATCAATAAAACACTAATGCTAAACGCCATGCGCGACGCATTGGAAAGTAAGCCTACTTTATTCGACATGGAAACGGCACAAGCCATTTTCACCGATTACATGAAAAAACAACAAGCTATGGATGCTGAAAAAGGCATGGCAGAGGGCAAAAATTTCCTCGACGCCAACAAAAAACGCCCCGAAGTGAAAACCACCGCCAGCGGCCTGCAGTATGAAGTGCTGCGCAAAGGACCAGGCGGCCCCTCGCCGGTAGCCACCGACAAGGTGACCGTACATTACCATGGCACCAACATCGACGGCTCGGTGTTCGACAGCAGCGTTGACCGCGGAAGTCCGGCCACTTTTGGCCTCAATCAGGTCATCAAAGGTTGGACCGAAGGCTTGCAACTGATGCAGGTGGGCGACAAATTCAAGTTTTTCCTGCCTGCCGACCTCGCTTACGGCGAGCGTTCGCCCAGCCCGAAGATCAAAGCCTACGCTACCCTGATTTTTGAGGTAGAGTTGATCTCGATCGAAGGGAAATAAACGCACATGGTTTCCGACAAACTCCCCATCCGCTGGGCAACCCGATTTGTCATCGGGTACATGATGCTCGCGTTCATGTGGTGGGCTATTCAGTTGTGGCGGGAAAACGATCGGTCTTTTAATTTAGGCGTCAAGTTGCTGGTGTACCAGTTGGGGGCAACAAACGGCATCGTAACTGAAGATGCCTTGCGCCAACAGGACGACTACAAACTTTTACAGAAGCGATGGGAAAAAAACAGGCGGATGGTGTTTGCCGAAGGCCTGTTTTTTACCCTTTGCCTCGCTTTTGGGCTGTACGCCATCAACCGAAGTGTAGGCCGCGAGGTGTCATTGGCCCGACAGCGCCGCAACTTCATGCTGAGCATTACGCACGAACTCAAATCGCCCATCGCGGCACTGCGTTTAGCCATGGAAACCATGATTAAACGAGACCTCACCAAGCCACAATACGAACAACTGAGCCGAAACGGCCTGCGCGACGCCGCCCGCTTGCAAGCCCTGGTGGAAGATTTGCTTCTCGCCGCCCGTCTGGAAGACAACTGGACACCCCTGCACGAACCTGTTGACTTGAAAGCGTTGGCGGAAGACGCAATCCGCACCATTCATACGCGGTTTCCGCATGCCCGCATCCATTTGGATATACCTGGCGAGCTTAGTCCGGTATCGCTTGACAAGGCCGGCGTGACCTCCATGATACAAAACCTCCTGGAAAACGCGGTCAAGTATTCGCCCGAAGGCAATCCGGTAAACCTGCGCATGGAGCAGCACGGCCCAAAACTGCACATTGTGGTGGCCGATCAGGGTTATGGCATTCCGGATTCCGAAAAAAAATCCGTTTTTGAAAAATTTTACCGCATTGGCAACGAAGAAACCCGAAAGGCCATCGGTACCGGGCTCGGGCTCTACATCGTCAAGCAAGTGGTGCATGCGCACGGCGGGCGCATCAGTTTGACGGATAATAAGCCGCAGGGGACCGTTTTTATGCTTGAGTTGTGATCAGCCGTGGGTTGGATTATCCATAAAATGCATGAAAAACGAATTTGACCATACCATTGACCTGCTTTCCCCGATGTACGGCGAAGGGGAGGCCCGGAGTGTGACCCGCATCCTGTTTGAAGATGCATTTGGCATGAAGCAAAATGCCGACCGGGCACTGCAACCCGGGGAAATTGTTCGATTAAACGGCGCAGTGGCGCGGTTGTTGGGTGGCGAGCCGCTGCAGTATGTGTTGGGCCAGGCCGATTTTTTCGGCATGAAACTGCGCGTTTCACCGGCAGTGCTTATTCCGCGTCAGGAAACAGAAGAATTAGTCGCCTGGGTCATCGCCTGCCTGAAAACCACACAACTGGAGCAACCCCGTGTGCTGGATGTGGGCACCGGCAGCGGCTGCATTGCGTTGGCCATCAAAAAACAAATGCCAAAAGCTTTGGTGACCGCCATCGATGTATCGGCCGAGGCCCTGCATGTGGCGGGCCAGAACAGTTCTGAGATGGGTTTGATGGTAGATTTTTTACAAGCAGATGCATTGGACGACCGGCAGTGGCCTCCCGGCCCTTTTGACCTCATCGTCAGCAATCCGCCGTATGTGACGCCTTCAGAGATGCCCGTGATGTCTGCCTGGGTTCAAGGCCGGGAGCCCGATTTGGCGTTGTTTGTGCCCGAGGAGGACCCGATGTTGTTCTACCGGGCGTTGGCCGACATGGGCAGGCGTTTGTTGGTACCGGGAGGCGTATTGCTGGCGGAAGTTAACGAATACAGAGCAGATGCCGTTCCGCAGTTGTGGGCGGCACAAGGCTATGTGAATGTACAGTGCAGAACCGACATTTCCGGCGCAAAACGCATGGTTTACGGACTTTTTCGGGGGTGAAGGGTAAAAAAATGACGCCTTTATGCTAAATACAATTCTTTACGGCCTTGGCTTTGCCGGATAAAACGACCTTTGTACTTGGTAATCCGTACTTGTCTCCCTTAGCCGGTTCAATTTTCCACCTGAACCAAAGCCATTACACCATGAAAATTCTATTTGGCCTTCCCTTTTACATGGCCGCCATGAGTATTTTAATCTGTCAGACCTCCGTTTTTTCCCAACAGATACCGCAGAATAACGGCGCCGTGTCCGCGCCTCCGAATGCCGGAACACCCGAGTCGGGACTGGCTTTTACACTGACCCCTTCCTCCACGACCGTTGGCCCGGCTGCCGGGTTTTCGACTTTTTTGTTGAGCAGCAATTGCAGCGCCTGGACGATCAGTTGGGCCCCCAGCTGGCTCATCGTGTCCCCAAGCAACGGCAGCAACAATGCCACCATCACACTCCAATATCAGGAGAACCTGACGCCCAATCCGCGTACAGCGGTGTTGACGGTTACGGGCTGCAACATGACGTCTACGTTTACCCTCACCCAAAATGGCACCGGCCCGGCTTGTCCTGCGCCGACCAACCTCACCGCTACCTACGTACATTATTCGGTGTTTACCCTTAAATGGGACAGCATGCCTGCGGCCTTGCGCTACCAAACGCGTACCCGCTTAGCTGGCTCCAACTCCTGGCTCACCGGAAACTGGGGTACAATCAACAAGGCCGACTGGTTCAACGTGTTGCCCAATGCCTTGTACGAATGCCAGGTGCGCGACTCCTGTGCCAGCGGCCTGGGTGCGTGGTCGTCTACCTATACCCTGAACACCCTCGGTGCCAGCGACCCGTACTGCTACGCTTTCGGCACGTCTACCACAGAGTGGATCAACGTGGTTCAATACGGCACGGTGAACAATGTTTCCGGAAACAATCTTGGATACCGAAATTATACCAACCTGAGCGCCAATGTAGAGCAGGGACAAAGTTTTTCGTTGAACGTCACGCCCGGCACCAACAACGGCACACACAGTATCAACTGGCGCATCTGGATAGACCTGAACAAAGACAACGATTTTCTCGATGCCAATGAAGCGCTGGTGACCACCACCGGCACCGACCAGACCACCCTCAGTGTGGCCGTGCCCATACCGCTCACCGCAGCGCTCGGGCCCACCCGCATGCGCATCATGATGGGCACCAGCAACATCATGGGCCCCTGCAACCTCGGCAATGGATTTTGGGATGTAGAAGATTATACCGTCAACATCACCACGGCAACCACCCTGAATGTCAATCCCGATACCTTCAATGTGAACGCTTCGGCGGGTGTGGCCATCATGAACATCAGCAGCAATTGCACGGCCTGGACCATCGCCAATTTGCCATCGTGGATAACCGCCAACCCGTCCAGCGGCAATGGCAGTATTTCGGTGTCGCTGAGTTACCAACAAAACAATTCCGTGAACCCGCGCAGCGTCACCTTTGACGTAGTGGGTTGCAACATATCGAGAAAAGTGACCGTATTTCAGTCGGGTTCTTCCCCTGTCATCACGGTGTCGCCTTCCACGTTTAACCTTCCCACGGCCAGTGGATGGTCGGTGTTCAACGTGCAAAGCAACTGTTCAAGCTGGGCCATCACCGGTGCGCCCTCCTGGCTGACCCTCACTCCTTCATCTGGTGCCAACAACGGCACCATCGTGATGCAATACCAACAAAATACCGGCCCTGCGCGAAGCGCCACCCTTACCGTATCGGGGTGCAACATTAACCAGACCATTACCGTCACGCAAGCCGGCTTCGTGTCGACGCTGGCGGTGAGCACCAATGGTCTGAATTTCAACGAATCAGCCGGAAACAGCGGATTTTCCATCACCACCAATTGCGCCAGTTGGACCATTACCGGTGCGCCTGCCTGGGTGACCCTCTCTGCCACCAGCGGCGGCAACAGCGCAACCATTTCCATCAGCTACACCGAAAATACCGCACCCGTTATTCGATACGGTACACTGACCATTACCGGTTGCAACCTGACGCAAACCATACAGTTGTCGCAAAATGCTGCGCCTTTGGTGCTGAATACAACCCCGAGCGAGCTGAATGTCGGTTCCGACGCCGGCACGTTTTCCTTTGGTTTGCAAAGCAATTGTCCGGCCTGGAGCATCAGCGGTGCACCCGCCTGGCTCACCGTGACGCCCGCCACAGGCGGCCTGAATGGCAACATCGTGCTGCTTTGCGCACAGAATGCCGAAGCGATACCCCGCTCTGCCACCCTGACCATCAACGCCTGTGGCAGCATACGCACTTTTGTGGTGACGCAAAGTGGTGCGCCCATTACGCTGACGGTGACACCGCTCGTCCTGGACTTTGCCGCAGTGGGCGATACCCAGCAACTCCAACTCAACGTAAACTGCTCCTGGAGCATCGCCTATGCGCCCTCCTGGATCGCCGTGACCCCGGTAGCAGGCACCGCTTCGGATGTGTTGACCGTTACGGCGGTGCCCAATACCGATTTTGACCCCCGCTACGATACGCTGGTGCTGAGCGCTTGCAATGGGTTGGCCACACAAATTATTCCACTTGTGCAAGCGGGCATCATGCCACCTCCTTTGCCCTGGATTGTGGACTCTACCAGTGAAAACCATACGATCATTGTACCGCATGACGTCAGTGCCGATTTCTTAGGCAACCCCCTGGAAAACGGCGACCGCATCGGGGTGTTTTACGACTCGCTGGGGGTGTTGCGCTGCGCCGGGTTCATGGTGTGGAGCGGAGCCACTACTGCATTTACCGTTTATGGCAACGACGCCTCTGCGCCTGCCGAAAACGGTTTTCAGTTTAATGAAACGTTCCAAATGCGCATCTGGCGCAACAAATCGAATCAGGTACTCGATGCTTTGGCCACGTTCGAGCCAGTGGGTACGGGCGGCATTGTGTCGCATACCGACCGGTATGCCGCCGACGGCATCAGCATGCTCGCGTCGGTGTCGGCCATCACCAGCGTGAGCAACAACATCACCCTGTCGGCAGGTTGGAACCTCATTTCCAGCCACGTCATGCCCCAAAATCCGGACATGCTGCAGTTGCTCACGGCCATTTCAGATAGCATCATTATTGTGAAAAACGACCTCGGCGCCAGCACTATACCTTCGCTCAACCTCAACAACATCGGCGATTGGGACATCAGGGAGGGCTATCAGGTAAAAACCCAAAATGCAGTGACCCTGCAAATCTTTGGCGACAAAGTGTCCCCTCAAACCTTCCCCATCGCCCTCCAGACAGGCTGGCAAAACATTGCTTACCTGCGCGACAAACCGCAGGATGCCTCCGAGGTGTTTGCGGGCATTGTAAACGACATAGAAATTGTAAAAGACAATTCGGGCAAGAGCTTCATCCCGCAGTTTAACATCAACACCATCGGTTTGATGTACCCGGGCCGGGGATACAAGGTAAAGGCCACAGGGTCTACTACGCTCACTTACGTGGCCAACCTGACTGGTGGCAGCACAGACGCGCGTCCGGAAAACGCGGTGTTGCTTCAGCATTTTATGTTAGACAGCCTGAATACCGGAAACAACGCCACGCTGGTCATTCCGGCTGCGGTGGCCGCTTCGGTGTTGGATGTGGGCGACGAAGTGGGCGTGTTCACCCCGGGTGGTACGCTTTGCGGCGCAGCGATTTTTGCCGGTTCAAACCTTGCCGTGACCGTTTGGGGCGATGATGCCACCACCCAGGACGTACAGGAGGGCATGTTGCCCGGCGAAGCCTACCAAATTCACGCCTGGAAAGCCGCCAGCCAGTTGCAATATACTACTACGGTAACCTACAACGGCTCCGACGGGCTGTACCAAACCGACGACCTGGAGGTGCTGGGCGCCTGGCAGTTGCTCAATACCGGCATTGACGAAGCTACCGACTATTGCGACCTTGCTGTTTACCCTAACCCGGCAACCGAATTCCTCGTACTGAACCTGAACTGCGCACACGAAACGGCCGCCCGCATAGAGCTGCTGCATGCAGACGGACGCCTGCTTCGCGTGTGGGAAAACCACTTGAGCGCCGGAGAGCAGGGTGTCCGGCTCGATTTGGCCGTTCAGTACCCCACCGGCATGTATGTGTTGCGCGTGTACACCGCAGATGAATTGATTGTGCGCCGGGTGGTGGTTCAACGATAATGCACACTACCTTTGCGGCATGTTTGATACCCGCAAAAAAATAGGCATTTTGGGTGGCGGCCAATTGGGCAAAATGCTCTGCCAAGCTGCCTCACCCTGGGACTGGAAAGTGGACGTGCTGGACCCATCGCCCGATGCGCCGGCGCGATCGGTGTGTCATGGATTCACCCAGGGCGACTTCCAGGCGTACGACGAGGTGATGCAATTTGGCGCAGACAAAGACCTGCTGACCATTGAGATTGAGCACGTGAACACGAACGCCCTGCGCGCCTTGCAGGCTATGGGCAAAACCGTGCACCCTTCGCCGGATGCGCTGGACACTATTAAAGACAAAGGCCTGCAAAAACAGTTTTTTGTGGAAAAAGGCATACCGACGGCTCATTTTGAGCTGTTCGACGACGAGCAGGCCCTCGTTCAAGCCATTGCCGATAAACGCTGGACGCTGCCACTGGTGCAAAAAACGCGCACGGCTGGTTACGACGGCAAGGGCGTGGTGATCTTGCGAACCGCTGCCGATGTGCAGTCGAAACTGTTGAAAGGGCCGTGTTTAGCCGAAAAAATGGCCGACATCCAGATGGAACTGGCGGTGGTGGTGGCCCGAAACGCACAAGGTGAAGTAGTAGCCTACGATGCTGTGGAAATGGATTTCCATGCCGAAGCCAATTTGTTGGATATGCTGATTTGTCCAGCCCGCATATCACCCTTGGTGGCGGCGTGTGCACAGGCGTTGGCAGAAGAAGTGGTAGAGGCTTTTGGGCTGTGCGGTCTGTTGGCTGTGGAAATGTTTCTCATGCCTTCGGGTGAATTGTGGGTAAACGAAGTGGCACCCCGCCCCCACAACAGCGGCCACCACACGATCGAAAGTGCCGCGACGAGTCAGTACCAGCAGCATTGGCGCGCGGTGAGCGGCATGCCCCTGGGGGATGTGCAGCAATGGCGTCCGGCAGTAATGATCAACTTGCTGGGTGCGCCCGAAGCCTATGGTTTGGTGGTATATCGGGGCGTGGAAGAAGCCCTGTCCATTCCCGGTGTGTACCTGCACCTGTACGGCAAGGTGGAAACGCGTCCTTTTCGGAAAATGGGGCACGTGACCATTACGGCAGACACTTTGGAAGAGGCTGTTGGTAAAGCACAAAGGGTGAAAAAGGTGCTGCTTGTGGAGGGGGAGGCGTTCGAAAGCTTGCATGAGCAGTGACAGTCTTGTGTAATCAGCTTTTTATCGTTTTACCGGCCTTTAGGATTTTCAAGACACCGCCCTGTTTGTACCAAACGTCCTTATTGTCCTTTGGATTGCTAATGGATTCTTTTGTAATGATCAGTTTTTTTAGCGCTAATTGGTAATCAATGAATGCGCCGGATCCGACATACCAAATGTCTTTTCGGTTGCCTATTTTTTTGCAAAAAGCAGTGATGTCATTCCACCTTAGTGGGTCGTTAAACTCCCATGAATGTCCCCATACGTAAAATACAGATAAAGCGTGGTTGTTTAATGATGTATAATCGTCTGCTAAACCCAAAGCTTTGCTGTCGTGGCATGTAGGACGCCATAGCAAAAAAGTATCGGGTAAATTAAACGTGTAGGTGTCAGATACCGTCCGTGCATTGGTGAGGCCGGCATTACTAATCAATGCAGCGATGTGTGGGTTCGAATTGCCAAAAGGATACGCCATGCTGACAATTTTCCTTTTGGTGAGCTTGTTCAGCATGTCGATATCAAGGGTGACTTCTTCTATAATTTCACGGTCACTCAGGTTTTTAAAATCCTTATGGGTTGCGCTGTGGGCCGCTATTTCATGGTTCTTGTAAATCTGTAACAAGGAATCCTTAGGTACGTATTGTGTCAAAACCGGTGCTGCGTTTTCTTGCGGCCACAGTTTAGTGGTGCCCAATAGCCCTGAATTCAGGTTAAAAGTACCAATGATTTTATGGTCATCGAATAATTTAATGAGTCTTACGTCCTCAACAAGTCCATCGTCATAACTCATGATGAGTGCTTTGCTGTTTCCATCGGGATAAACAAACTCAATGTTTTTATTTTTCACAGCGTAATGGAACCATGCGCCGATAAAAAAGAAAAACAAGGGTAAAGGCATGTGATGAAGCTTTTTCTGTCTCAATCGTTTTATTTTTTTCCATCTGTTTTCTTGTTTTGGGTGCCCTCCCGCTCCAGCGTATCCATCAGCCACACCTTCATCCAGGCGTCTTTGAAGTCAAACCAGTCTTCGCGGGCAACGGAGTCTTCCACCGCTGTGCGAAAATACCGAAAGGGTTTTTTGCTGTGCAGGGCTTCGCTGAGGTGGCGTTTCAGGTGGTCGTCCTGAATGGTTTGCACAAATGTTTCCATGATCACAAACGATTCCTTGGGCTCCGGCGGCTCGAGGGTGATGTAAGCCTCGGGGTCAACGTCGATCAGGAGCCGGGCTTCGTTGATCAATTCCTGGTATTCAGCCCCTTCCCAGCGTTTGGGGTCGGGGTGCGACACCACTTCGTTGGTGGTGCGGTGCAGGTACACAATGTCGCCCTGGTCTATGAGGTCAATTATTTCCCAAAGGATTTCTTCTGACATATATGGCATTTTTCACTGCAAAAATGCGCGTTTTTCGGCAATATCCATGCGTGATGAAACGCACTACTTTTCCATGGCCATTTTTCGCATGGCTTCAGGCAGTTTTTCGATGGCATAGCGCAAGGCGGTGCGGGGCATGACCGACTTGTGCTGCATCACAAACTCAAAAACGCTTTCGGGATGTGGCTTGGAGGCTTCTTTCAACATCCAGCCGTAACCTTTTTGCACCAGGTCATCCTGATCGGTCAGGAGCAGTTCGGCTACCTGCACTATGTCTGTCCAAAACTGCCCTTTTTTCGCGGGCACCACAAACGACACCGCTGCCGCCCGCCGCATCCAGCGGTTGTCTGCACGCGTCCAACTTTTGAGCGCTGCTGTATACGCAGGGTACATTTGGATAAACGTGCCAATGCTGTGGTTGCTCAGCGCGTCGCAGTTGGCCCAGTTGTGCACGTACTGTCCGACCCAGCGTTCAAACACCTCAAAATCGGCGGGGACGTATTGTTTTCGCAGGGCATAGGCCCAGTCGCAGGCAATGTGGGCTTCTTCCACAAAGCCGGACTGCCAGAGTGTATCACACAAATCGAATACTTCCTGCTTGGATTGGCCCGCCATCGTTTTGTAAAAGGCTTTGGCTATGTCGTGTACTACCGCATTTTTCACGCCATAAAAACGCACGGCCTCCTTGAAAAAGCGTTCTCCGGCTTCGCGGGTAGATGCATGGCTGCATTGGGTCAGTTCTTCCCGGATCTCGATGATGATCTGTTCTGTTTCCATTTGCGAGGCGCTATGGAAGCAAAGGTACAAACCATCAATCAGCGAACACAGCAGATCGCTTGAGCGCATAGCCTTTTTCTCCGCTCAACAGGCTCAAAAAGTGATTTAGGCCTGTCCATTTGGCGTCGTCCAGCGCATAACTGATGTTTTGGCGGAAATAAGCATCGAGGTCAAACCCGGGTATGGTGGGTAAAATCTTGATCAACTCGGGCAAATGATCGATGCCCGCTTCCATGGCCTGGTTAAACAGCTGCACAAACGCCGGGTCGAGCGGCCTGCGGCTCACCCAGGCGGCAAATACAAATGGCTGGCCCGTCCAGGCAGTCCAGGCTTCACCCAAATCGTATACGTACGGGTAACGCACGTCGAGGCCAATGGTGCGGTCGCCAATGATCACAGCAGCCGTATCGCCGCCTATGTGCTGTTCAAAGCCCGGCGCGGCCGCTTCAAACACCACGTCTTGTTTCCAGTAAGACCGGAAGAGCATTTGCACCAGCGCCACGGAGGTGCGCGAGTGGAAGTCTAGCAGTACCCGCCGGATGTCGGTTAACGGTTGTGTAGCATACAGACACACGGTTTTGACGGCCCCCACCGAACCAATACAGTAATCGGACACCAGGTACACGTCATCCAGCTCCGGAATAACCGCTACGGGCGTGAGCACCAAATCGGCTTCGTCGGCCAGCAGTTTGCGGGCACATGCCGACGGGATGTCGAGGCTCAGTTCAAACGCATCGGCGGGCATGCTTTTGTACAACCCGTAAATAAAAGGTTTGGTGTTGAGGTAGCTGACGGCGGCCAATCGAACGGGAGTCATACCGCCAGTTGAGCATGAACAAGGTGTCGCGTATCGTTTTCCATCAGGAAATGAAAGCGACCGTCGTGGCGGCGAACCTGGTAACAGCCGGTATTGGCGTGGGGCACGTGTTCCATATACTGCAAAGGTTGCTCTTTCATAAGGGCTACCATACAGCGCAGGGTGCGGCCGTGGGTACATACGAGGATGTGTTTTTCAGGACGGGCCGACAGCCAATCCAGGAAAAACTGCACGCGTACGGCCAATTGGTTTGCCGTTTCGCCACCGGGCAAAGCGGCGTCAAAATTGCCCTTGTGCCACTCCTCCACCATGTGGCGGTACACGCCGATGCGTTCGGCTGTTGAGGGCATCCCCTCGTGGGTTCCCCAGGATATTTCATTGATTTCGGGCATTTTTACCCACGGTATATCGCTGCCTTCGAGAAACGGCATCAGGGTTTCTTGCGAGCGGCGGAGGGCCGAAGTGACGAACAGGTCGAACGGCTGATCGCGGTAAAAGGCATAAAAAGATTGCGCCTGCCATTGGCCCGTTTCGTTCAGGCTGGTGTCCACGCCGCTGCCCTGTACGATGCCCAGGCGGTTGAACTCTGTTTCGCCGTGGCGGATGATGTAAATGTTCATGAATAAAGATGGTGTTCAACGGGAAAAGGGCCCGATGATCAGTTTTGAATAACGGGCAGTTCCATGTATCCCCGCCATTGTTTGTCGTCTTCAAACACGGTGTCGGTGTAATCTTGCAACACGTTGTACAGGGTATCCCGCTCTATGGGCTGACGGCCTACGCGCCGAATCATGTCCACCAGTTCGTGGGTGCTGAGCGTGGGGTGTTGCTCTTCAGCGCCAGCCATGGAGTATATTTTGGTGGTGTCGTCTATGGTGCCATCCAGGTCGTTTACGCCAAAAGCCATCGACATTTGGGCGACCGTGCGGCCGATCATAGGCCAATAGGCCTTGAGGTGGTCAAAATTATCGAGGTAAATGCGGGCCACGGCGTAATTGCGCAGGTCTTCCACGGCAGTGCCTTCTGCGATGTGGCTCATCTGGTTGTCCTGGTTGCGGAACTTGAGGGGGATAAACGTTTGAAATCCGCGGGTTTTATCTTGCAATTGGCGCAAGCGCTCCATGTGGTCTATGCGGTGAAAATAGGACTCGATGTGGCCGTACAGCATGGTGGCATTGGAGCGCATGCCGAGCTCGTGCCACACCTCGTGGATGCGCAGCCACTGTTCGGCGTTGCATTTGTCGGCGGCTATTTGCTCGCGGATGTCGGGGTGAAATATTTCGGCACCGCCGCCGGGCAGGCTGTCTACGCCGGCTGCCTTGATCATGCGCATGCCGTCTTCGTAGCTGACCTTAGCCTTTTTGAATATGTAATGAAACTCCACGGGTGTGAGCGCCTTCACGTGCAGTTCCGGGCGATGCGCCTTTATTTTGCCAAAAAATTCGAGGTAAAACGGCAGATCATACTGCGGCAATACCCCGCCCACAATGTGTACCTCGGTGACCGGCTGGCCGTCGTATTGGCGCACAATATTCATCATGTCTTCCATGGTGTATTCCCAGGCTTCGGCGTCCGCGCGCTGTTTGATCAGGCGGGAGTAGGAGCAAAACTTGCAATCGTACACGCACAAATTGGTCGGTTCAATGTGAAAATTGCGGTTGAAATACGTCCGATCTCCGTTTTTTCGCTCCCGAACGGCATTGGCCAATACCCCCAAGTAAGACAACGAGCCGTGTTCATACAGGAAAAGCCCCTCTTCCGGCGTAATCCGCTGTCCTTCCATCACTTTCTCCGCTATTCGGCGGTGCTCCTCGCCCAAATTGGGGTCCATCAATATCGTATCCAACGATGCCAATGCTTGCATGTTTATGTATTTCGGATTGAAACAAGTGGCTATTCAGATGGTTTAGCTTTTTAGTCTTTTAGTCCTTAGCGGTCCTTCGCGGAACCTTCGCGCACTTCGCGGGAAGGTTCCCGCGAAGAACGCGAAGGTTACGCGAAGGGCCGCTAAGGGCAAACCGACTAACCGACTAATTCTTCATCCATTTGGTAAAGCCGTCGATCATATCGAAGAAAGAGTCGTATTCTTTTCGGAAGCTGATGCCAAAGCCGATCCGGTTGCGCCATTGGCCGCCTGTGATGTCGGGTTCTGTGCGTTGATAGACCTTGATGCGCCACTGTTTGTTTTCCGTCAGGACGATTTCGACCGACACGTCTTCGCCCAGAAAACCTTCCTGAATGCTGGTGCCCGGGGTTCGTGAACTGCCAAACTGGGAGCCGACATTGACCAAAATACGGTCATCGACAAATCCGCTGCTCAAACGCACTTGAAATTCCCGTCCTACCTCCGTGTTTACGGAGCCGGCACTCAACACGTCGTTGCGGTATTCGGTATACATGATGTCCAAATCGATGGACGAGATGGTGCTGCCAAACCATTCAGATGCCAGTCCGGTCAGGTAATTGGACAACTGGTTGGTCAACACTTGCGACACGGTGTTGAAAGCCGTGGTCACATAATCCGAGCTTTGTCCCAAAGAGGAATTGGCAGGCAAAAAGGTGCCCACCACCAGCAAGCCGAATACCTGTCGCATCAATTCGTTCTGGTCTTGTTTCATGAGGCGCAATTTGCTGTCAGCCAGCGTGCGCAGGCGCGTGTCCAGGTTTGGAAACGCCATATCGAACGTAATCGTCGGCTTGAACAGATCCCCCGTCAGGTGCAGCGTCACCAATACCTGAGTGGTTTTGCGCGCCTCCCGGATGAGGTCCTCGTTTTGGCTCACCTCCAGTTCGGTGCTGAGGAGGTTGTATATCGGGGTAGAGGTTGCGTAATTGGCGTCTAAACGGATCTGTGCGCCATACGGATCGCCATACCAGTTTATGGTGCCCCCCTCTGCCACTTTGAATGGTTTGTTGACAATATTGAGAAGCGTGAACAGGTATTCGCCTGTTTTGATGGTGTACCCGCCATACATGTTGAACTCGCCTTCGCGGTTGATCGAAATGGTCAGGTCGCCACTGCCCTTGCCCTTAATGATGTCGCCGGTTTGCTCGTCAAAAATGAGTTGCACCTCTGCGTCGTCGGTTACGGTTACGTTCAGGTTAAAATTCAAGCCCGTAGCACCGCCAGGTTTCCGCCTGGGCTTGGTGTTGTCTACCGCCACCTCATCGCCTTTTTCAAAACGGATAAAACTCGCCTGTTTGACTTCCGAGGCGGTACTGAGTGGAATGTAGAGCTTCGTGCCGGCACCCGTAATGGCGTTGATGGAGATGTTTGTGCGTTGAAAACTGCCACTGAAGTTGGCCCTGAAACGCCCCATGACCTGCCCATAATACAGGTCGTTGTCCTTTTTTTGGGTGTTCATCACCATAAATCGGTCGTTGAGCGATTCCACGCTGCACTGTATTTCCCAATTGGTAAACCGATCGTGTCTCAATCCGCCGTACACGATAGCCCCGTGCTGGGTGCTGGCATCCCGGATGGTGTCGCCTTCGGCCCATATCTGGTTGTTGTTCAGCAGTATGGCTTGATTGGTGAGGTGAAACATGGTTTTGAGGTAGTCAATTTCAAATTGCCCTTTCTCAATCAATACTTTGCCGTTTATGTCGGGTTTTTCCGGTTTTCCACCCACGGTGGCATTCAAGAGAAAAGCGCCGTCTGTTTTGGATATCCCCGGCACAAAGGTCTCCAGCACCTGCAAGGGGAAGTGCACCGCCCCTACGTTGCTTTGAAATTGGCCGGGTGCCACCTTTTTCAATTCAGGATCCGTGTATGCTTCGGCAGCCGTTTCAGGCAAGTAGGCGGCATTGACCCTCAGGAAGGATTCCGCCTGCCGCAAGAATATTTTACCCAAAACGGGCTCGTCGGATGCCACCTGGTCTATGTCGCCCTGCAAAATGCCATAGGACTGACCGTTGACATATACCGTGTCGGTGTTGATGGAAAAATGGAGTCCCTTCAAGGCATACAAATCGTCTATTCTACAGTCCAGGTCGTAAATATTAGCCGAAATGTACAGGGAGGAGTCCACAATAAAACGATTGAGGTAGTTGAGGTTCAGGTTGGTGGTGGTCACCTGCATGCCCTTGTGGTCGTTGAAGGAATCGAACGTGATGCGTCGGTTTCCGTTCATGAATTCAAATTCGCGTGCATCAAACACATTGGGGCCAAAGCGCAGATAGTTTTGCTCGTCCATGACCCATAGTTCGTTGAACAACTCAATTTTAGAGGTATTGAACTGGATCTGCCAAAGCGAGTCGGCCACTGAAAGGGTACCATTCAGGTCAATGCCCCTTACGAACATGGTCGAGTCCGCTGAATCCTGTGCCTGAATAGAAAAATTCAGTTCATCGTTTTGGGAGTTGCCGAAAAGGCGAATGGCCGACAGGCTTCTTTTTTTTCCAAACTGGGTTTCCGGCAGCAGAAAATCAAAATCGGCGACATCTTTAAGGCTGTGCCATTTAAAATCTAAAAAACGCATGCGCACATTGGCGTAATGCACCATGGGCGCATCCAATTTGACCTCGGTAAACCCTGTTCTGGCATCTACACGCCCAATCAGGGAGACCTCTTTAAGGGTGTCTAATTGGATATCTATCAGGCGGGTCAGGTCGCGGGTGTCTTTTACCCGAATGTTGAAGTCAAAGCGGTCTGTCAGGGCAAGGGTATCGGTGCGCTCAAAACCCAGTTTCCGACACAGGTTGGGAAAGTAAGTGGCGTACAGAGAGGCCACGTGCACAGGCAGGGTACTCAAATTAAATACGCCGTTGAGGTAACCATCTACCGCATCGGACAGCAGGATGTACCGCCGGGATCCGTCGAGGAGGTATCGCGATTCAAAACTGATCGAGTCCATGTGGTGCACATACAAGGTATCCTGGAGCATGTTTATATCCTCTATGAGTACTTTGCCCGACATATTGTCCAGTGAACTTCCGGTCAACTGAAGCTTGGGGATGCGACCGGAAACGGTCCAGGGCTTGTCCATCAGGTGGGTCGCCAGCAGATTAATGTTGTTTACCTGTCCGTTTATTTCACAATATTTGATGGAATCACTCAGGTCTGCCCGCCCCTCAATCACGATATTAAAATTGGGGTCGTTCACCGCTACATTCCCTGTAAAATCGTACGCGTCAAACCGGGCATCCATTTCAATATTTTGGTACGGATATCCTTTGAAGTACAGGGTATCTACCTTTCCGGTCACCGTGGTTTTCAGGCTGGCCAGGCGCAGGCCGCTGGAGCCTTCGGCAATGTTGACCTGGAAAGCGCTCCGCCCAAACGCTTTATTTCCGGTCCAGGCCGCCACGTCAAAATCCTTCAGGTTCAATTGCCCGGAGTATGTGGCCCGGTCGCGTCCTTCGGTCAGGTCAAGCTCCATATCGACCTTTCCATAGCCAACGTCGCTGTCCAAATTCCCGCTCACAATGTGGTTATACCCGAACAGCAATTGATAGGAGCCGGAGAAACTAAAATTGCCGACCTCATCAAATTGAGCGGGCGCGTTAAACCCCGGGATGATGCTGCGCAGGGTTTTCATGTTTGATTGCAACTGCTTGCATTCAAACTGAAGGCGCATGCGGTCGGGCCCCTCTGCGATGTCGTCCAGGTCAAAAGCGCCCTCAAAATAGGTAGAATTGCCCACTTCAAGGAGCATGTTTCGCCCGTTTAGCCGGTTGATTGGGCCATTGACCCATCCTTCCAGATTAGCCTCTTTTTTAAAGTTATTCTGAAAGAACAGGTTACGAGCCAATGGCGCGCTAAAGCTGGTCACATCGCCCAGCAAAAGCCTGGAGCCTTTTTTCAGCCGCACATCGAGGCCTACATCGTCTACAAATGTGTTGTAATCGCGATAGGAATCGTATGTCAGCACAATGGTGTCCCCCAGAATGCTGCCCGTTGTTTCGAGTTGCATACCGTATAGCCCGGTAATGGTGTCGTTGACGACCACCCGCTTGGCAGCGGCGTGCCGGATTTCAAAACCCGACGCTTCTTTGGCGGCTAAGTGCTTGAGGGCACCCACAAACTGAAGTTGATCATTGAACAGTACACTATCGGCTTTGAACACAATGTCGCGGACGTGCATGTGTTGAAAATCCATCACACTGTCGGGCATGGTGCGCGCAGCGCTGAGGTGAAACTGATCGAGGTGAAACTGCCCGTTGTTGAGGGCAAAGCGGTCTACCTGAAACCACAGGGTGTCTGCCGCTTCGGTTGCCTGCATGCTGTCTATGGGTTCGAGCATCCGCACTGGTTGGGCGCTTGCCCCTGTTTGGGTGGGCACCGGAAAACCCTGCACGTCGAACCGAAAGCCGTCGAGCAACACGCTTTGAAGGTGTATCCTGTTTTGGGGCACGGCCAGGCGCTCGAGGCGCAGTACACCTGAGTTGAGGTATGCATACAGGCGCTGGCCTCGTAGACGATCATTTTGCTCAAAAGCGATGTCGCGCAAACGCAGGTTGCGGATGCGCAAGAGAAAGGGTGAATTGCTTTTTTCCTTTTGCTTTTCCCCGCTGAAATAATCGATCAGAAACCGGAGGTTATAATCCGATTGGCCCTCGGCCCGGCGCAAGTGAAATCGGGCACCGTACAGGGCCAGTTCGTTGAATTCTAACTTGTTGCGCAACAGGGAAAAAATGTTGCTGTTTAACCCTGCATTCAGGCGCTCTATGTACAGGAGGGTATCGCCGTTGGTATCGGCCAGAAAAACACCTTCGAGCAACAGGTTGTCGAAAAACTGTACATCCACGTGCCGAATGGCTACTTCTGTATGCCATTCTTTGGCAAAAAAGCGGCAGACAGAATCTACCAGGCTGTTTTGAACAGCAGGCATTTGCAACAGAAAATACAGCGCGGACAACACCACCGCAAGCCAGAAAGCCGTATGCTCAACGCGCCGTACAACGCGGTTGATGACGCGCCGGGTCGACAACGGGGGCGTTGGTTTGCGGTTATCGGGAGATGGAATGCTGTGTTCTGATGCCATGAACGGTTGTGAAGGTGCAACGCACTTTGCATTGCAACAAAATTAAGCCCATTCAGGCTGACCAAACAAGCTTTAACGCAACGTTAAACTTTGGGTGCTGGTGTTACGACAAGCGGAAGCTGGAAGCGCCAATCAGGCCTTTTTCACTGTAAATGCTCACCACGTAGTTGCCAGACTTCAGCTTGTCTTCCAATTCATAGGAAAACGACAGCCGCTGAGTGCTTTCGAGGATCACTTGTTTGACCAATTGCGCCGATATTTCCACTGGCCCTGTAGGTGCATACACGGTCGCTTTGGTGGGGTTATCGGCACTGATCGGGTTGCCTTGTTCGTCGGTGATCACCATGTACAGCTTCTGTGGCCCCTGATAAGTGGGGGGCACGTCGATAAGGTCGAAACTGACTAAGATTTCACGTGTTTTTTTAGCTTTGGAGGTTTGTTTGTCGCCCTTGCGCACCAATTCGATGCGGAAAGCAGAGGCTTTAAAAGAAGCCGACTGGGTTTTGCGCGTCTGGTCGTCCAACTGGCGGGAGAGTTTGTCTTTGTCGCCACGGAGTTGCACATTTTCACTGGCGAGCCGCTGGTTTTCGTTGCGCAACTGGTCGTTTTCACCACGCAGCACCATAATGATGGTTTCGTATTCCGTCTTCAGGGTTTCCAATTGAGCAATCTGTTGTTTCAGGTCGTTCAATTCTTTGGAATTTGAATTTTTGATCTGGCGGATCACCACTTCTTTTTGCTGAATGGTTTGTGCGGTAGAGGATATACGTCCCTGAAGGTTTTCATTTTCGTTGCGCAAGTCGGCATAAGCCATGGCCAGGCTGTCCAATTCAGCCTCTACCCGTTGCTTGGCAATGTCTAAGGAATCGCGCATGATTTCAATCTGAACAGACTGCTCCTGAATGCTTTGCGATTTTTGCCAGAAAAACCAACCGAGGGCCGCAGAGAGCAGCAGGAGCAGGGTAACAATGATGCCGTAAGCGCGGGAAGTTGTATTGTCGCTCATGTAAATGTGTTCAAGGGTTAAGGTTGGAAAACTGATTTGGTTTATTTCTGACAAAAATAAGTGCAAATGAAGCCATTATGCTCAAACTAAACAACGATTATTCCAAATAAATATTGGAAGGGGCCAAAACAAGCAGCAAGGCGACAAAAAAACCATCGGCATTCACATTTCCAATCGAATGTTGATGCCCCTGACGCAACTTTGCCGCACCAATCGTGGTTATTTTAATTCACTTGCTCGTTATGAAAAATACACTCCTTTTGCTCATTGCCGTTGTGGGCATTTCCTGCAGCCAGCAGCAAGGCTCGGCGCAATCCAGGCTCGACCCTGCGGCTTTTGAAGCGGGCATGGCTGGCGCCCAGCTCGTCGACGTGCGCACGCCCGACGAATTTAATTCAGGCCACCTGGAAGGTGCCCGCAACATCAACATCGCCTCTCCACAGTTTGAAGCTGAAACGGGTACGCTAAACAAAGCAGAACCGGTTTACGTCTATTGTGCCGTAGGTGGCCGAAGCGCCAAGGCTGCCAGTGCCCTGAAAGAACAAGGTTTTCTACAGGTGTACGACCTGACCGGCGGCATCACTGCCTGGAAAAACGCCGGCAAAAAGGTGGTCAAATAACCCGCCACGGCGCTTTTAAAAGACTGTTTTTGTCCTTCCTGCCCATCAATACGCCAACAAACCCCGCATAGCGGCCTCCACTTTCGCGGCTGACGGAATCATCTCTTGCTCCAGAACGGTGTTCAACGGCACAGCGGGCATGTTGGCTGCCCCCAATGTGCGCACTGGCGCGTCCAGGTGTTGAAAACAATGCTCCGACATGCGGGCAGCCAGGCTCTGCGCAAACGTGTTGTGCACCGGTTCCTCGGTTACTACCAGCACCTTGCCGTGGCGTTTGGCAAGGTCAAACATGGCGGCTTCATCCAAAGGAGCCAAGGTGCGCAAATCCAGGATTTCCACCTGACCCGGAAATGTCCTGGCCGCATTGAGCGCCCAGTGTACACCCATGCCATAGGTAACCACGCCCATGGTTTCGCCCGAGCGCCGTTTATCTGCGTCGGCCTCCAGCACCGTGCGGCCTTTGCCAAACGGGATGATGTAGTCTTCATCCGGTTCTATCGTGCGTGCGGCTTCGGTGCCGGGCACCTTAGACCAGTACAGGCCCTTGTGCTCAAAAATGACGACGGGATTGGGATCGTGGTAAGCCGATTTGAGCAGCCCCTTGAGGTCGGCACCACTGCTCGGATAAGCCACTTTGACACCCCGAATATTCACTGCCACACTTTCCACGCTGCTGCTGTGGTACGGGCCGCCGCTGCCGTATGCGCCAATGGGCACGCGAAGGATGCAGGACACAGGCCATTTACCGTTGGTCAGGTAACAGGAGCGGCTCACCTCGGTGAACAACTGGTTGAGCCCCGGCCAAATATAATCGGCAAACTGCACCTCCACAATGGGTTTGAGGCCCACGGCGCTCATGCCCACCGTGCTGCCCACGATAAACGCTTCCTGTATGGGCGTGTTGAACACCCGGTGGTCACCAAATTTTTCGGCTAAGGTGGCTGCCTCCCGAAACACACCGCCGAGCCGCCGGCCCACGTCTTGTCCGTACAACAAGCAGCGTTGATCGGCACGCATCAGTTCTTCGATGGCGAACAAAGCCGAATCGACCATCACTTTGTGCTCTCGGTCTTGCGGTGCGCGCACGCCTTTTTCTTCGGTCACCGGTGTGGGCGCAAAGTCATGCGTATACAGGTCTTCCGGACGCGGGTCTTCGGCCTGCCGGGCTTGTTCGAAATCGGTTTGCACCGTGTGGACGGCGGCATTTTCCAACACGAGCAAGTCGGATTCCGAAAAACCGTTTTCCAGCAAATGGCGGCGCAACAGGGGGTATGGGTCGCGGCTTTCGTGTTCAGCCAGGTCGTCGCGGTACCATTCTTTGCGCACGCCCGAGGTGTGGTGGTTGAGCAGGGGTACGCGGGCGTGCAACAGGAACGGGCGGCGTTCGGTGCGCATGGTATGCAGCACCTCCGACACCGTGCGCCAGCACAGGTCGAAATCGTTGCCCTCAATGCTGCGCGTTTCCAGGCCCGGAAAACCTTTGGCGTACTCGGCCGCGTTGGCTACGCGGGTTTCGGCGGCATTGGCGGAGATGTCCCAGCCATTGTCTTGCACTAAATATAAAATGGGCAGTTTTTTCAGTACCGCCATTTGAAAGGCCTCGGCTATTTCGCCCTCGGTCACGGCGGCGTCGCCCAATGAACAGACCACAATGGGCGGCGTTTGGCGTTCGGCGTCGGTCAACAGGTCTGCCTGCGCCTTGTACCACATGCCCATGGCAGCGCCGGTGGCCGGTATGGCCTGCATGCCCGTGGCGCTGCTTTGGTGTGGAATCTTGGGTTTATCGGCCTGGCGCAAGCTCGGGTGGCAGTAATAGGAGCGCCCGCCGGAAAACGGGTCGTCGCGTTTGGCCAGGAGTTGCAGCATGAGGTCGTAGGGCCGCATACCGATGCCGAGCAGGATGCTGTCGTCTCGGTAATATGGAAATGCGTAATCTTGCGGCAGCAATTGAAGGCCCACGGCGAGTTGAATGGCTTCGTGCCCGCGGGAGGTGGCGTGGACGTATTTGGACACGAGCTTGAAATTGGCCTCGTACAGTTCGGTCATGGCTTTGGCAGTAGCCATGAGGCGAAAGGCGTTTTCCAGCACGGTTTTATCGGGAGCAGCCGCTTTGGTGGTGCGCGGGCGGCGCGGACTTGTTTTGGTGTCGGACATGTAGTGGTGCAGTATAGTCAGGTGGCGCAAAGATAGGGCAAAGGAGCGTGCTTCGGTTCGGGGTGATGGCTGCCGATTCAATTGTGGCCGACATTTTGATGTAATGATGTACCGGCTGGGTGATTCCCTGCTTTTTAAAACCAGTTTGAAAAATGATCAGACAAATTTTATCCCTGCTCCCTGTACCCGTGCGCCGCTCGGTACGCGTGCAACAACGGCATCTGGCCGACTGGCGGCAGGGCCAATACCGGTGTCTGGTGCCCCCCCGTGGCCCCCAAAGCGACTTTCCGGTGCAACACACCATTGAATTGCGCATCGCTCCCGGCCCCACCCTGGCGGCCAAGTTGCACAACATGCGCAAAGCCATAGCATTGCTCAACCGCCTCGACGTGCCCCCGGGAGGACTGCTTTCCTTTTGGCATGTGGTGGGCAATCCGGGCAAACGACAGGGTTACCAGCCTGGTCGGAACATCGTCAATGGACAACTGGTGCACGATTACGGCGGCGGACTCTGCCAAATCAGCTCCGCCCTGTACGAACTGGCCCTGCGCACAGGGCTCGACGTGCCCGAACGCCACGCACACAGCACCAATGTGTACACGCCCGAAACCACGTATACTCCCTTGGGACTCGACGCCACGCTGGCCTATGGGTATAAAGACTTGCGCATTCTGAACAGCAGTCCATACCCGTTTCACTTCGTGTTTGATTTGTCGGACGCGAGCATCCGCGTGTCGCTTTGCGCCCCATTCCCCCTGAACACATACCCGCTCGACGTGGTGCACACCGATACGCCCGCCGGTTTGATGGCTGAAGTGTACCGCACAGTGCATGGCGCCCAAACCCTGGTTAGCCGTGATGTGTATCGAGCCTGGAAAGCTTGAGGTCAGGTAGCTTTGTTTTTTACTTGGTTAAATCAGATTTAAAAAAATCAAACCGCAAAACCGCAAAACCGCAAAATGTAAAACCGCAAAAGTGGGGCGCTTGTGGCAGGGCAAAAATTCCGTTATTTGACTTCAAAGATCAGTACTTGCCTTATCGCGATCTCTACACTTTTGCGGTTTTGCGGTTTTGCGGTTTTACATTTTGCGGTTTAAATTTTATATTTAAAAATTTTTAATTTAAAAAAATCAAACCGCAAAACCGCAAAACCGCAAAATGTAAAACCGCAAAAGTGGGGCGCTTGTGGCAGGGCAAAAATTCCGTTGTTTGACTTCAAAGATCAGTACTTGCCTTATCGCGATCTCTACACTTTTGCGGTTTTGCGGTTTTGCGGTTTTACATTTTGCGGTTTAAATTTTATATTTAAAAATTTTTAATTTAAAAAAATCAAACCGCAAAACCGCAAAACCGCAAAATGTAAAACCGCAAAAGTGGGGCGCTTGTGGCAGGGCAAAAATTCCGTTATTTGGCTTCAAAGATCAGTACTTGCCTTATCGCGATCTCTCCACTTTTGCGGTTTTGCGGTTTTGCGGTTTTACATTTTGCGGTTTAAATTTTATATTTAAAAATTTTTAATTTAAAAAAATTAAACCGCAAAACCGCAAAACCGCAAAATGTAAAACCGCAAAAGTGGGGCGCTTGTGGCAGGGCAAAAATTCCGTTGTTTGGCTTGAAAGATCAGTACTTGCCTTATCGCGATCTCTCCACTTTTGCGGTTTTGCGGTTTTGCGGTTTTACATTTTGCGGTTTAAATTTTATATTTAAAAATTTTTAGTAACTATTCAGCACGTCGGAGTACTGATTAATTGAGAAGGGAAAGAATTATCCATAAACAAATTCCTCAATGCCTTAAAAGCATTGATATTTTGTTTTTGGGCGGTGATAATAAAACTGC